>Ga0105162_1001048_pt1 | contig 16565 bp, 12 predicted proteins | sample JNZ201metaG_FD_81532 | JGI IMG/M metagenome (GOLD analysis project Ga0105162, IMG submission 81532) | Hot spring microbial communities from Jinze hot spring, China to study Microbial Dark Matter (Phase II) - JNZ 20120812A | ecosystem: Environmental > Aquatic > Thermal springs > Hot (42-90C) >...
AATATCAACAGTTATATGGGCAAAAATACGCCGACGGTTGGCTTTGGTCTGGGATTAAATATGTATGTTAGACATTTTCTCTCCGTTGATTTTTCTGCGTCATATAATCTCACAACAAGAGGAGATTTTGACGGAAATCCAAATACAAAAGATAAAGATGGTTTCATTGCTTTGAAACTTGGTCTTACTTATTACTTTTACGACAAAGAATACATTCGTCAAGCATACATAAGAGGGAAAAGAGCAAGATGATGGAAATGAGAAAATTAGCGCAAAAATTTTTTCTTTATATTGCAAAGTTGAGAAGTGAGGTTAAAGGTAAAAAAATCATCAATTTCACGCAAGCATTTCAAAGAGCAAGATATATTGTTGTGATAATGCCGAGGGAAAAAGAGCAGTTTATGATTGCATATGATTTGCTTAAAGATATTCCGGGCAAATATAACATCACCGTTATAGCGACCTCTAATTTCAAGGAATACTTCACGATCAAGCGTTATAGATATGTTGAGATAACAAAGGATGATGTTTCAATTTTCGGGCTACCGAAAAAAAATTTTATAAGAAAACTTTCCTTGTTTAGATATGATGTTGCGATTGATATGAGTTTTAATTTTGATTTGTTCAATGCGTGGTTGTGCCAGGAACTTAACGCTGGAATAAAAATCGGCTTTAAGCGTGACGATTCTGATTTATTTTACAATTTCCAACTCGCTATAAAAAGAGATACAGATTTGAGGTCTGCTTATCACGGGATAATCGGGTCGTTGAGCATTTTTTAACAAATTTTTTGTAATATGAATTTTGAAATTTCCAAGCCAGAGAAAAATACCATAATTTTCAAGTTGCGTGAGAAGAAGATGGATGCTTTAATTTCACCGGATTTAAAAGCAGAATTTCTCGCACTTTGTCAGAAAGGTGTTAAGAAAATAATTATTGACCTTTCTGATGTTGAGTATTGTGATAGTTCGGGGTTGAGTTCGCTTTTGTTCTGCGAGAGAAGAATGAGAGAAAATAAAGGCGAAGTTTATCTTGTCGGGGTTAGGGATAAAGTTTTAAACTTGATAAAAATAGCACGGCTTGACCAGTTGTTTAAGTTTTCAAATTCTGTTGAAGAAGCGCTTGGAACAAAAAGAAAGTGATAATCTCTGATGAGATTTGGACTTGCTGATTGGATTATTGTCGTTCTTTATCTTATCGGGGTTGCAATTTTTGGGATAATCTCCGGGGGAAAACAAAGAAGCACATCTGATTATTTTCTTGGGGCAAGACAAGTTCCATGGCTTGCTGTGTGTTTCGCTGTTGTCGCAACTGAAACAAGCGCCTTAACTTTTTTGAGCATTCCGGGAGTTGCGTATGCGACAAATTTGAATTTTTTGCAGTTAACATTTGGCTATATTCTCGGTAGAATTATCGTAAGTTTTGTCCTTCTCCCAGCTTATTATAAAGGTGAGCTTGCAACTGCTTATCAATTTCTCGGTATAAGATTTGGTAAAAAAATCAGAAATTTTGCTTCAATCGTTTTTATGCTCACTCGTCTTGCAGCTGATGGGGTTCGGCTTTTCACAACCGCAATTCCACTTGCAATTATATTGAAAAGTTCTGGACAGTTAGCAAACTGGTCTGATACTCAAATTTATATTGTTTCAATTGCGATTGTTTCTTTTGTGACCTTTTTATACACATTTATCGGTGGAGTGAGGGCGGTTATATGGATGGATGTGGTTCAAATGTTCATTTACATAGGTGGTGCAATTTCTGCTATAATCGTTCTTTCTTTGAAGATAGATGGCGGAATTTCACAGGTTTTAAATTTTGCATCTGAAAAATTTAAAATCATAAATTGGGGATTTGATAAACCGTTGAATGAATTTTTCACGCAACCTTACACTTTATTTGCGAGTTTAATTGGCGGAGCGTTTCTTTCAATGGCTTCACACGGTGCTGATCAACTTATCGTTCAACGACTTTTAACAACGAACTCGCTCAAAAATAGCCAAAAAGCGCTTATCACAACTGGCTTTATAGTTGCTGTTCAATTTTTTATGTTCCTTTTTCTTGGGCTTATGCTTTACACTTTTTACAATGGAGCAAAGATGAATCCAAACGAAGTATTTGCTGACTTTATTGTTAAGTATATGCCAAGCGGAATTTCTGGCTTAATAATTGCTGGGCTTTTTGCAGCTGCTATGTCAACGCTTGCTGGTTCAATGAGTTCGCTTGCTTCGTCTGCTATGATTGATATTTATAAACCTTATTTCGGAAAAGATAATGATGAGAAAAAAGAACTTCTGATTTCAAGGATTATAACAGCGATATGGGCTGTGCTTCTCGTTGGCTCTGCTATGTTTTTTATGAAAACTGAAAGAACTGTCGTTGAGTTAGCTTTAAGCATTGCATCATTTACCTATGGCGGATTACTCGGGTCTTTCCTTCTTGGTGCTTTGTTTAAAAAAGTTAATGAGATAGATGCTTTAATTGGCTTTGTTTTTGGGATTGCTGTTATGATATATGTCATCTTGAATACAAAAATTGCGTGGACATGGCACACTTTCATTGGAGCTGGGGCGACGATTTTGGTTGGGAATTTGATTTCGGTGGCGAGAGGCGCTGTCAGGAGCGAAGTTTGAATTTAGTCGGTTAAAATTTTTAAATTTGCAGAGAGAAAAATTTGATTTTAACCTGTGTATGCGAAAGAGAAATAAAATAAGGAAACTTTTAAAACTGCCAGAGACGCCGGAAGAAGCATTTGAACTTGCAAATGAACTTTATAACAATGCTTTGAAAACACTTTCTGAATCGCCAGTTGAAAATGGAAGATACAGAAACATTAAGAAAGTTTCCGAAGCCTGCGGGACTGCTTATCTTGCTGTGTTAAGAGCCATTGAAGGGGAAATGTTAAGGAGAGGATTTTCTCCGGATGAATTTCCGGAAAATGTAATTGAGTATAGAAAATTTTTGAGGAGTTTGCCGAAAAATGGTAAGCTGATTGATGCGTTTAACACTGTTTATGAGAATTTACATCTTTTTGGGTATTACAGACACGGTGCTGATGAAGCGATGATAAAATCAGGCTTTGAGAAGGCAAGAGAAATTATCAATAAATTAACAGGCAAAAAATAAAAGCGGAGGTTAAAATGAAGTTACCAAAATTTAAAAATGAGCCATTTACCGATTTCTCAAAACCTGAGAATCGCAAAAAAATGGAAAAGGCTCTCGCAAAGGTTGAGAGCGAACTTGGGAGGGAATACGACATCGTAATTGGTGGTGAAAGGATTAAAACAGATGAAAAATTTTATTCTTACAATCCTTCAAAAAAGGATCAAGTTGTTGGTGTTTTACAAAAGGGAAATGCTGAACTTGCTAAAAAGGCGATTGAAGTTGCAAATGATGCGTTTAAAGAGTGGGGAATGACAAAGCCGGAATATAGAGTCAAGATAATGTTAAAAGCTGCACAACTTTTAAGGAAGAGAAAATTTGAATTTGCAGCGTGGCAGGTTTTTGAAGTTGGGAAGAACTGGGCGGAAGCAGATGCAGATGTTGCAGAAGCAATTGATTACCTTGAGTATTACAGCAGATGGGCACTTCATTACGCAAAAGGTGCTCCTGTTGTAAAATATCCGGGTGAAAAAAATGAAATGGTTTATATACCGCTTGGTGCAGGTGCAGTTATACCGCCGTGGAATTTCCCACTTGCGATTTTACTTGGTATGACGGTCGGTGCGCTTGTTACTGGAAATACGGTTGTGTTAAAACCATCAAGCGATTCCCCTGTAATTGGTGCGAAGTTCTATGAACTTATGAAAGAAGCAGGTCTTCCTGATGGAGTTTTGAATTTTATCACAGGTCCTGGCTCAACAGTTGGAGATACACTTGTTGCTCATCCGAAAACAAGATTTGTTGCATTTACAGGTTCAAAAGAAGTTGGAATTCACATTTATGAACTTGCTTCAAAAGTTCAACCAGGGCAAATATGGTTAAAGCGTGTGATCGCTGAAATGGGTGGGAAAGATGCGATAATAGTTGATGATGAAGCAGACCTTGATTCAGCAGTTAAAGGTGTTGTCGTTTCAGCTTTTGGTTATCAAGGTCAAAAATGTTCCGCCTGTTCAAGAGCTATAGTTGTTGAAAGCGTGTATGATAAATTTGTTGAGAAACTTGTTGAGGAAACGGAAAAACTTGAAATTGGACCAGCAAAAGAAAATTATCCCGTTGGACCTGTCATCAACGCGGGGGCTCAGCAGAAAATCCTTTCATATATTGAAATTGGAAAGTCGGAAGGAAAGTTGTTAACAGGTGGAGAAGCGGTGCGACAGGATGAAGGTTATTACATCAAGCCGACAATTTTCGCAGATGTTGACCCGAAAGCAAGAATTGCGCAGGAAGAAATTTTTGGACCTGTTCTCGCTGTTATAAAAGCAAGAGATTTTGACCATGCGATTGAAATTGCAAATGACACTGAATATGGTTTAACTGGTTCTGTTTATACGAGGAACAGGAAGAAAATTGAAAAAGCCAAAAAACTTTTCCATGTTGGCAATCTCTACATAAACAGGAAATGCACGGGCGCAATAGTTGGAGTCCATCCATTCGGTGGATTTAATATGAGCGGAACGGATTCAAAAGCAGGTGGTCCAGATTATCTCTTGTTGTTCTTGCAAGGGAAAGCAATATCAGAAAAAGTTAAGTGATGAACATCTTTGAAAAAGTCGTTTGGAACATGAGAAATTTAAAACAAATCGCACTTTTAAAATGAAGATACACGAATATCAAGCGAAGGAGATTTTAAAAAAGTTCGGCGTTGCTGTTCCCAGAGGTCGTGTTGCATTTACACCTGAAGAAGCCGTTGAAGTCGCAAAAGAAATCGGCGGTGACTTATGGGTTATAAAAGCTCAAATTCACGCTGGTGGCAGAGGAAAAGCCGGAGGAATTAAACTTGCTAAAAGTTATGATGAAGTTTATCAACACGCAAAAAATATGCTTGGCTCCAAACTTGTAACTTATCAAACAGGTCCAGAAGGTAAAATTGTTAAGAAAGTTCTCGTTGAGCAAGGTTTGAAAATTCAAAAAGAACTTTATGTTGGGATTACGCTTGATAGAGCAACTTCAAGAAATGTCGTTATGGTTTCAAGCGAAGGTGGTGTTGAAATTGAACAGGTTGCAGCTGAAAGTCCGGAGAAAATTTTGAAAGAATATGTTGACCCCAAAGTTGGTTTTATGCCTTATCAAGCAAGACGCCTTGCCTTTGGGCTTGGGCTTGAGGGTGAAGCGTTTAAAAATGCAGTTAAATTTTTGCTCGCACTTTACAAAGCTTACGATGAAACGGATGCATCTCTTGCGGAAATAAACCCGCTTGTTCTTACAACCGATGGAGAAGTTCTTGCTCTTGATGCGAAGATGAATTTTGATGATAATGCCCTGTTTCGCCATCCTGAAATTGCGCAGTTAAGAGATATTGATGAAGAGGATCCTCTTGAAGTAGAAGCATCAAAATATAACCTCAACTACATTCGCTTAAATGGAAATGTGGGTTGTATGGTCAATGGCGCTGGGCTTGCGATGGCGACGATGGATTTAATAAAACTTGCTGGTGGAGAGCCCGCAAACTTCCTTGATGTAGGCGGTGGTGCAAAAACTGAAACAGTTGAACAAGGGTTCAGAATAATTTTGTCGGATCCAAATGTTAAGGCAATTTTGATAAATATCTTCGGTGGAATCGTTCGTTGTGATCGTGTTGCTCTTGGAGTCGTTGAAGCAGCTAAAAAAGTTGGTGTGAATGTTCCCGTTGTTATCCGCCTTGAAGGGACAAATGCAGAAGAAGGAGCGAAAATTTTAAAAGAATCGGGATTGAATTTTATCGTTGCAAATGGTTTTAAAGATGCAGCTGAAAAAGTTGTCAAAGTTTTAAAAGATCTTGGCATAAGCTAAACACAATGGGGGACTTTCTTTCGTCCCCCTTTTGAAAATTTAAATTTGCTTTCGCAATGCCCAAAAAATTGATCACAGAAAAAACGGTTTTAGATTTTTACAATCAAGGCAAAACCGAAATAGAAATTGATAAAAACACGATAGTCACACCTTCCGCACGGGATAAAGCCCTGCAGTTAAAAGTTAAGTTTGTTGAAAAGTTTGAAACCGCTCAAAAATTTAATTACCCATTGAAGCCAGAGCCAAAATTAGATGGTAAAAAAATCGTTGCAATAGCAAGTGATCACGCTGGATTTAAATTGAAAGAAGAACTTAAAAAATTTATCTCCGAACTTGGTTATTCCGTTCTTGATCTTGGGACGAATTCTGAAAGTTCGGTTGATTATCCAGATTTTGCTTATGCGGTGGCTTATGCAATTATTTCGGGTAAAGCTTGGCGTGGATTGATGATTGATGGCACAGGCGTTGCCTCTTCAATCGTTGCAAATAAAGTTCCGGGTGTAAGAGCAGCATGTTGTCATAATGAATTCACCGCAAGAATGAGCAGAGAACACAATGATGCAAATATGTTAACAATTGGTGCTCGTGTTATTGGGAGCGAACTTGCAAAGGAAATTGTTAGAGTTTTTCTTGAAACAAATTTCGGCGGGGGAAGACACCTCCAACGGCTTAATAAGATTTTTGAAATTGAGCAAAAATATCTAAAGCAAAAGTAAAAAATCAACAAAATGCCAAAAGCAATAGGTAGCCCGATAAAGCGGGATCAAAGCTTCTTTGAAAATGAAGATAATATGAAAAATTTGTTAAGAATTTTGAATGCGAAAGCAGAACAGATAAAACTTGGTGGTGGAAAAGATGCAATTGAAAAACAGCACAAGCGTGGCAAATTAACCGCAAGAGAAAGAATTCAAAAATTGATAGATCCGGGAAGCGAGTTCCTTGAAATAGGTTTGTTTGCTGGTTATGAGATGTATGAAGAATATGGTGGCGCACCATCTGGAGGTGTAATTGTTGGAATTGGAAAAATTCACGGTCGTGATGTCGTTATAGTTGCAAATGATGCAACTGTTAAAGCTGGGGCTTGGTTTCCAATAACCTGCAAAAAGAACCTGCGAGCACAAGAAATAGCAATGGAAAATAGAATTCCGATCGTTTATCTTGTTGATTCAGCAGGTGTTTTTTTGCCATTGCAGAGTGAAATTTTCCCAGATAAAGAACACTTCGGTAGAATTTTCAGAAACAACGCTATAATGTCATCAATGGGGATTCCGCAAATTGCAGCAATTATGGGTCCGTGTGTTGCAGGTGGAGCTTATCTTCCAATCATGAGCGACGAAGCTTTGATTGTTGAGGGCACGGGAAGCGTTTTCCTTGCGGGACCACATCTTGTTAAAGCTGCAATTGGTGAAGAAATTGACATTGAAACCCTTGGCGGAGCGACCGTCCACAGTGAAATTAGCGGTGTCACGGATTACAAATGTAAAAATGATGAAGAAGCAATTGAAACGATAAGAAGCATAATCTCAAAACTTGGTGAAACACCAAAAGCTGGATTTAACAGAGTTGAACCACGCCCACCAAAATTTGACCCGTATGAAATTTACGGCATAATTCCAAAAGATATTTCAAGACCTTACGATATGTATGAAGTTCTTGCAAGAATAGTTGACGATAGCGAAATTGATGAATACAAAGCTGGATATGGTAAAACCGTGATCTGTGCTTATGCGAGAATTGATGGTTGGGCTGTTGGAATCGTAGCAAATCAAAGAACAATCGTTAAAACAAAACTTGGCGAAATGCAAGTTGGGGGCGTGATTTATTCTGATAGCGCAGATAAAGCAGCCAGATTCATTATGAATTGCAATCAAAAGAAAATTCCGCTTGTTTTCTTTCAGGATGTAACCGGCTTTATGGTTGGTAAAAGGGCAGAGTGGGGTGGAATTATAAAAGACGGAGCAAAAATGGTAAATGCAGTTGCGAACAGCGTTGTTCCGAAGTTTACATTTATAATTGGAAATAGTTTCGGCGCTGGAAATTACGCTATGTGCGGAAAAGCATATGACCCGAGATTTATCTTCGCTTGGCCAACTGCTCAAATTGCAGTTATGGGCGGAAAACAAGCAAGCGAAACATTGTTAAGTATAAAACTTTCGCAAATGGAAAGAGAAGGTAGAGTCATAACGAAAGAAGAACAGGAAAAACTTTTGAAGGAAATTCAGCAAAAATATGAAAAAGAAATGGAACCGTTGTTTGCAGCTGCACGACTCTGGGTTGACGGGATAATTGACCCAGTTGAAACAAGAAAGATAATTTCTCGTGGAATTGAAATCGCAAACAATAATCCGTATCTGCCGAGATTCAATGTCGGGGTTATTCAAACTTAACATCTTAACACTTCTACTTTCATTTTCAATCGCACAATCACAGTCAATCTTTAACACCTTGCTCAAAAATAAAATTTTCTATGTCCATCAACTACGCAATTTCATCAGAAGCGAAGAATTCAAAGAGTTAAAAAATAAACTCGGCGATCTCAACGCAATTGATATCATTTATAAAAAATCTCTCGTCTTGTGCGATTATAATATAAAAGATGCACTTTTCGTGTGCGCACTTGCAACCCTTGATCACAGAAAAATTAACTTTAAACTTCCTCTCCTTGGATTTAAAATTCCGATTTTCTTAACCTCCGAAAGCGAAGAACAATTTTTTAAAAGAACCTCAAACCTGCCATCGCATATTTTCTCCAATACAATTGACGATAGAGATAAACTTCAACATTTTTTCTTTTCCGCTTATTTGACATATACAAATGAAGGTAGGGCAAGTGCAGATAAAATTGGTTTGCTTGTTGAAGAAGGTGAAAAATTAGGGTTAAATCTTGTCAGAGATGAAAGAGATATTTTAGCAAATAGATTGGGGCAAAATTTTGGGCTCTATCTTCACAAAAATCCACTTGCACTCCCGTCAAGATTTTTGCAACCTGACTCAATCAAACAAAATTTTAACCTGCCTTTTAAACCTGAATGAAAACCCAATTTTCAAACTCGTTTCATCACATTCAAAACTTTTGCAAACTTTATCATCAATCAAAACATTTTTAACATTGCGAGGGCTTTCAAAAATCTCAAGATTTACATTTATCTCTGGAAGATTATTCTTTTCAAAATTAATAACAAGACAATCACTTGATTTCTCAATCGTTATGTTAATTCTCATATTTTGCAATCTCAAATTTTTCATCTTTACCGAGCCAATCGCATCTTTTATCCTTGGTTTAAAAGTTAATTTTTTCTCAAACGCATTTACATCAAACTCAAAATCATCAAGGATTTTCTCAACAAAAGATGAAACGCCAATCGCAGAGTTAAGATCAAATTGATTTATCTTGCTTGATAACTTTTTTACACCATTTTCAAATCGCATTTTGGACTTTAACTCGTTCAATTTTTCCATATATTCGCTATCTTCAAGGGTATTGGCAAATAAAAGAATTGAGTTAAAAGCATCGGGATAATTTTGCAAATTTTCTATCTCGCCTGAAATTAAATTCTTAATCCTTTGCCATGTAAATTTCGCAAAAAGTTTATCTTTTGAAGAGCGAAGATAATCTCCACAAATTTTGATGAAGTTAAACTTCAAATTGTTATCGTATTCAAAAAATCCAGAGAGCAAAAACTTTTGGGGTAATTTCCTATCAACGCTTATGTATCTTCCGAGAAATTCAAGCGTGTCTCTTGTATCTTCATAATCTCCAATTTTAAGCAATGTGTTAAGTGAATTTAAAATTTTTTCTGTGTTGATAAATTCCTCTCTCAAATCATTGACCAAAAATCGTCCCAGCGTTTTGACATCTTTCATAAACTTTGGAAGAAGCGAAACAGCAAATTTATATTTTTGACTTATGTTCTCGTCCTGTGTCTCAATTGTGAGATATTTTCTCAATGCGTTTCTGACAGATTTGAAGTTTTCTTTGAAAATTTTGTGCGGTGATGTGAGAGAGAGTTTGTAAAGTTCTTTTGATTCAGATAAAATATCTTTTGGGGATCGTGGATTTTGAAAGACACCTGTGATTGCAAAGTTAAATGCTTTTTCAGAGCCAGCGGAAACTTTGTAAAAAATCTTAACATCAACAAAATCTCCAACTTTAATTTCATAACTTTCTGGCTTTCGTGCGCTTCCAGCAAAAATAGCGAAGATTTGAGGATTGAAAACATAAAAACATTTTAACTTTTCATCAAACCCAAACGAGAAATTTTTAATTTGAAATTTTGGCTCGCTTAAAAACTTTGGGGAAATTTTTAAATTTAAACAAATTTCAATTTCTTTGTCGCTTGTTATCAAAAAATTTGAGATTAAAATCGGCTTTTTTGGATGTGTGAAGATTGTTTCACAAAATTTGGCTTCGCCAATTTCAAAATTTCTAACCACCGCTTCTGGTTTCAGGATAAGTTGTGGTTTTTCAATTTGCTTGAATTCTTCATTGCTTTTTAAAGACAAACTAATCTCGTCAATTATTTGTAATGGTGGGATTGATATTGACTTAATTTTTTGCTCTGTTATTTCTGCGAAAATTTGCTCGCCTTGAATGAGATAATTTCCTTTTATTTCGCTTTGAATGTCCGTGCTTTTTCTGCCAATTTTCTTCTGTGCTGTTCTTAACGCCTTGTTTTCAAGTTGAAAACTTGCAGGTGTTATGTTTTCTCTGAAATCCCAATATGTCTTTGGCTCTGGGAATTTGCGAGGATTGTTAAGATATAAAATTGAGTTCAAAAGCAATCTGTCAAGATTGTTCCAGTTTGGATTTCCCTTGTCCGAGAAATATACATATCCGCCAATTGCGATGATTTTAAATTTGCTTTCAAATTCAAACAAAATTTTTTTCGTTGGATTGATCTTGTCATCAACTTTTTCAATCCCAACAATTTTTAAACTTTCTGGCGTCCGATCTACATAAGCGAGCATGATTTTTTCTGTTTTTTCTGATGCGGTGAATGTATAAGTTGCGTTGTGAAGTTTTCGGAAAACTGGATGACCGAGGAAAGAAGCAAAACCATACGATCGTGAAGAGGTTAAAATTTCTCTTTTTTCAAAATCAGGTTCAATCGGTTCAATGTTAAGAACATTGAGAAGTTTAACTGCTGTCAAAGTTAAAAGCAAATTTCCACCACGGTTTAAAAAGTTTAAAAGTGTTGTTTTGAATTCGTCTGAACTTGCGAATTCTGGAAGATTTAAACTTTTGTCGTAATGCCACCAGATGATGTTGAATTCGTTTAAATTCACATTATTTATTTTTTCAATTTCAACTTGAAATGCACAACCTGTTCTTGCCCTCAACCATTTAAATGCGCTTAACTGTTCCTGTGAAGGTTCTGAATCAATTAAAAAAGCAATTTTCATCAGAAAACATTGTTTTGTGTTTTTTGGAGCAAATAGACGAAATTTTTGAAGATGTATTCGCTATCGTGCGGTCCAGGTGATGCCTCTGGGTGATACTGAACTGAAAAAACTGGAAAGTTTTTCAATGCAATTCCCTCAACTGTGCCATCGTTTAAACTTATATGTGTGATTTCAACATCTGATTCTTTCAATGATTCTGGATCAACCGCAAACCCGTGGTTTTGTGATGTTATCTCAATTTTTTCGGTGATTAAGTTCTTAACAGGATGATTTGAGCCACGATGACCGAATTTCATTTTGTAAGTTTTGCCACCAACCGCAAGAGATAGAAGTTGATGCCCAAGACAAATTCCAAGTATCGGTTTTTTTGAAATTAATTTTTTGATGTTGTTAATTGCATAAGTTAATGCAGAAGGATCTCCAGGTCCGTTTGATAAGACAATTCCATCTGGATTTAAAGACAAAATATCTTTCGCATCGGTATGAGCGGGAACAACGAGAACTTTACAATTTAATTTTTCAAGTTTACGAAGTATGTTTAATTTGACTCCGAAATCGTATAAAACCACGAAGAATTTTGCGTTGTTTTCAGGATTGAAAATATAACTTTCTTCCGTCGTTGTAAATTTTGCAAGATCAAGACCGCTCATTTGTGGAATTGATCTGGCTTTTTCAATCAAACTTTTATCGTCAAAGTCAAGCGTTGAGATTACACCTCGCATCGCTCCTTTATCTCTTATTTGTCTTACCAAAAATCTCGTGTCAACATTTGAAATCCCAACGATGTTATGTCGTTTAAGATAAGAGTCAAGAGATTCACTTGCTCTCCAGTTGCTGTAAAACTTTGAAATTTCTCTTACAACAACTCCTGCTACCTGTGGCGATCTTGATTCAATATCTTCATCATTTATCCCGTAATTTCCGATTAATGGATTTGTGAATATCAGGATTTGACCTTTGTATGATGGGTCTGTTATCATTTCCTGATACCCAGTTAATGCAGTGTTAAATACAACTTCGCCATAGGTTTCTCCTTCAGCGCCGAAATTTACACCTTCAATCACAATTCCATTTTCAAGTGCAATTTTTGCTTTTCTCATTTTGCAAATTCATATTTAATTTCACGATGGTATTCTTGTAAACTTTTTATCGTTAATTTCCCTTCTTTCAATTTTTTAATCGCTTCAACTGCGCTGAATCCTGCTGAAAGAGTCGTCACGAATGGAACTTTGTATTTTATGGCGTTTCTTCCAATTGCGAACTCATCAAACCTTGAAGTTTCCCCAAGAGGCGTGTTTATGATAAAATTTATCTTTCCTTCTTTTATCAAGTCAACAATGTCCGGGTGTCCTTCATTTACTTTGAAAACCTTTTCAGCTTTGATCCCATTTAAGTTCAAAAATTTTGCTGTTCCATCCGTAGCCAGAATTTTAAATCCAAGATTTATAAATTCTTTAGCAATTGAAATTATCTTCTCGTTTTTATCTCTGTCATTTACGCTTATCAAAACATTTCCGTAAAGTGGAAGATTGTTCCCAGCGCCAATTTGTGCCTTTGCAAAAGATTCACCAAGTGAATATGAAAGTCCAATTACTTCACCAGTTGAACGCATCTCTGGTCCAAGGAAAACATTTATATTCGGAAGTTTTGAAAATGAAAAGACGGGGGTTTTACATGCTTTGATCTTAACAGTTTTATGGTTGAAGTTTTTCAAATTGAATTCCTGCATTACTTCATCAGAATTTTTAACGAGAATTTTTGTCGCAATCCTTGCAAAAGGTATTCCAGTTGCTTTGCTTAAAAATGGAACAGTTCGTGATGAGCGGGGGTTTGCTTCAAGAACATAAACAATCCCATCTTTTTCCGCAAATTGTATGTTGATCAACCCGATAACATTTAAAGCAATTGCAATTTTTTGTGTGTATTCAATTATTTTTTGAATTGTCTCATTTGATGACATAAACGGCGGATAAACGCAGGAGCTATCCCCGGAGTGAATCCCTGCTTCTTCAATGTGTTCCATTATTCCAAGCAAAAGAACATTTTTACCATCGCATATTGCGTCAACATCGTATTCAAAAGCATCTTCAAGAAACTTATCTATCAAGACGGGATTATCTTTGGAAATTTTTATCTCGTGTTTTAGATAATCAATCAGCACATTTTCACGGTAGATTATTTTCATTGCTTTTCCACCGAGAACATAAGACGGGCGAACGAGAACGGGATAACCGATCTTTCTTGCAATTTCAAGAGCTGATTCAATTGAATTAGCATAATCTCCGGGTGGATAGTTTATTCCAAGTGTGTCAAGAAGTTGAGCAAATTTACCTCTGTCTTCTGCGATGTCTATACTTTGTGGAGATGTCCCGAGAATTTTTATCCCTTCGCTTTCAAAAAGTTTAGCAAGTTTTAACGGGGTTTGACCGCCGAAGCTTAAAATCACACCTTCTGGTTTTTCAAGTTCAATTACATTCATAACATCTTCAAAAGTTATCGGCTCAAAATATAATCTATCCGCAGTGTCGTAATCTGTTGAAACTGTCTCTGGATTACAATTTATCATAATCGTTTCAAAACCTTCTTCTTTCAGAGCGAAAACAGCGTGAACATTTGTGTAGTCAAATTCAATGCCTTGTCCAATTCTATTTGGACCGCTTCCAATGATTAAAATTTTTCTTCTTTGTGTTGGGGTGGATTCATTTTCAAATTCATAAGTTGAGTAAAAATAAGGCGTGTATGATTCAAATTCAGCAGAGCATGTGTCAATCGTTTTGTAAACAGGAATTATGTTAAGTTTTTTTCTTAAACTTCTAATTTCTTTTTCAGTGGTTTTCCAAATGTGAGCAAGCTGTATGTCGGAAAATCCATTTTGCTTGGCTTTCAAGATTAATTCTTTTGCAAGATTTGGATTTTCAAGCGCTGTTTTAAAGATGTCGGTATTTTTCAATTCTTCTTCAATCTCAACTATCTCTCTCAAATTGTAAATAAACCATTTGTCAATTTTCGTAGCTGTGTAAATTTCGTCAATTGTCGCACCAAGTTTAAAAGCGTGCCTTATCCAGAAGAAATTGTCCCACTTGTTTTGTTTCAATCGTTCAAGAATCTGATTTTTTAAGTTTTCATCTTTACCCAAAATTTCAATTTCATCCTTTCCATCGCATCCAAGACCGAATCTTTCAATTTCAAGCGATCGTATTGCCTTTTGAAAAGCTTCTTTAAAATTTCTTCCAATAGCCATAACTTCGCCAACTGATTTCATCTGGACCCCGAGCGTATCGTCAACTTCTTTAAACTTTTCAAAATCCCATCTCGGAATTTTAACAACACAATAATCTATTGATGGTTCAAACGATGCGGGTGTTTTCTTTGTGATGTCGTTTGGAATTTCATCAAGCGTATAACCCAAAGCAAGAAGTGTTGCAATTTTGGCAATCGGAAAGCCAGTTGCTTTGCTTGCTAACGCCGAACTTCTGCTTACACGTGGGTTCATCTCTATGACAAGCGTTTCTCCGTTTTCTGGATTTACCGCAAATTGTATGTTTGCTCCACCTGTTTCAACACCAATTTCATTTATTATCAACCTTGCGTAATCACGGAGTTTTTGATATTCTTTGTCTGTTAATGTCTGTGCAGGTGCAACCGTGATTGAATCCCCTGTGTGAATTCCCATCGGGTTAAAGTTTTCAATTGAGCATACAACTACAAAATTATCTTTTTTATCTCTCATCACTTCAAGCTCGTATTCTTTCCACCCGATTACAGATTGTTCAAGAAGAACTTTTTTAATCGGGCTTTCTATCAATGCTTTTTCAAGTTTGACTTTCAAATCTTCAAGATCATAGGCAATTGCACCACCTGTTCCACCAAGCGTAAAACTTGGTCTCAAAATAACTGGAAAACCAATTTTTTCAGCAAAACTTATCCCCTCTTCAATGCTTTTGACATATTCACTTTGTGGAACTTTTAATCCGATCTTCTCCATCGCTTTTTTGAAAAGTTCTCTATCTTCGGCTTTTCTGATCGCTTCAATGTTTGAGCCAATTAACTTAACATTGTATTTTTGTAAAATTCCAATCTCATAAAGTTGAACGGCAAGATTGAGCGCAGTTTGTCCTCCAAGTGTAGGGAGTAGGGCATCAGGTCTTTCTTTCTTAATTATCTCTTCAATGAAAAAAGGAGTTAAAGGTTCAAGATAGGTCGCATCCGAAAATTCTGGATCCGTCATTATAGTGGCTGGATTATTGTTGACGAGAATGACTCTTATACCAAGTTGCTTAAGAACTTTACATGCCTGAGTCCACGAATAATCAAACTCACACGCCTGTCCTATTACTATTGGACCGCTTCCAATTATAAGAACTGAACTTATCCGTTCTTTCACTTTCCCTTGCTTCAAAATTTTTCACAAATATAATCAATGGAGCAAATCAATGCAAATGTCAGGTGAGAAATTTTATTCGGATGGATTTTAAAAGTTCTGATAGAGTTTTATCAGATTTTAATTCAACCTCAATCGTTGAATCAGGGTTGATGTCAAAAAAGTTATCGCTCAACTCAACATCAAAACCAGAAAAGTCAACAAACACAGCCCTTGCGAGATTTTTTGAGTAAAGTTTTAATCTGTAAAGATTTTCATCCACTTTTGAAATTTTGAACTTTAACCCCGGCGATTTGAACTTCATAAATTTTGGCTCTTCAAAATAAATTGAGTTCTCGGAAATTCTCCCATCGTTGTATTTAAATTCTGCGTGAATATAATCGGTTTGGAAATCTTCAACTTTTAAACCTTTTAAATTACTTTCAAAAGCGAAAGCAACGGAATTTTTTTCCGCATCAACTTTAATTTTCTTCTCAAACTTTTTCGCTCCATAAGTCGTAAATGTTCTAACTATTAGCTCACCCGAAACTTGTCTTGGCAGATCGTTCAAAATGTAAATTTTTAGCGAATCATCAATTCTTTTTAAGACGTGAAGAACTGGATTGAAAAATTTTTTCGCAAAATAATAAAGTGCCTTTGGTCTTTTTCTATAATCAATCGCAGACCAGCTTATAACATTCCAGCAATCATTCCATTGCCAGAACAAAGTTCCAGCGGTTTTGAATTTTCTTATTCTCCAGTTTTCAACCGCAAATTTTATCGCTTCCGCTTGATTTAACTGCATCAGATAGATTAAATCTTCAAAGTCATCGGTAATTTTAAAGTGTGAGGTTAAAAATCTGAAAAGTCGGGG
>Ga0105162_1001050_pt1 | contig 16531 bp, 16 predicted proteins | sample JNZ201metaG_FD_81532 | JGI IMG/M metagenome (GOLD analysis project Ga0105162, IMG submission 81532) | Hot spring microbial communities from Jinze hot spring, China to study Microbial Dark Matter (Phase II) - JNZ 20120812A | ecosystem: Environmental > Aquatic > Thermal springs > Hot (42-90C) >...
CGTCTATCGCCCTCCTGATATGAGTGCGGCTCGATCTTTGGAAGTAACCAATCACGATAGACGTATCGATCGGACTTCTGTCTTCAAACTCGCCGTTTTCAGAAAATACCTCGTCACGCCCTATATAGATTGGATAGTGCTTTCCGAAGTATTTGGTCTCTACGTCTTTGAGTGCCTTCTCATATGCCGGATGAATGCTCTCATCAGCGAAGAGAGAGACATAAGTAATCTTCTCTTTAGGCATGAGTCATACATAAATAAAAGCAGGATAAAAGGAATTGCCCACTCCTCAGGGAGAACCGAAAAATCCCCTATAAGCAAAGAGAGCGGGCAGCCCCCCAGTATGCAGGAAGACAACCGCCTCATCCCTACTGAAGTAGCCTTTCTTGATCAAGTCGATCAGCCCAGTCATGGCCTTGCCAGTATATACAGGGTCCAGAATAATGCCTTCCAGCTCTGCAACTGTACGAATAGTATTGAAGACATCGTTAGAGGGCGCGCCATATCCCCCGAGCTCATAATCATCAGATACAAAGACGTCTCCGTCACTGAGGTTAATATCCAGTCCAAGAATCTTAGCGGCACCATCAATCAATCTCTTAATATCATTTACAAGAACAGGCTTTGGTCTCGACGCGGCACTTATGCCGATAATCCTTGTCTTAAGTCCCTGCATCTTCATGCCCAGAATAAGCCCGGCCTGAGTCGCGCCACCGCTCGAGGCATGAACAATATAGTCAATCTTAATTCCCTGCTCCATTGCTTGCTGCACAAGCTCATATGCACAGTTGACGTATCCAAAGACGCCTATTGGAGGCTCGCTATAGAGGATGTAGGGCCTGTGCCCCTTAGCGGCATACTCGTTGGCCACCTCAGCCATTTCTTTGCTAACATCTGCGCTAATCGGCGCCTTCACTATTCTGACATCTGCACCCATCAATTTATCGAGGAGAAGGTTACCATCATACTCCTTCGGCTTCTCTCCAAATTGCGCTGTCCTCAAGATAAGCACAGGCTTCATCCCAAGAATCTTGGCCGCAGCAGTTATCTGCCTAGCCCAGTTAGACTGCACACCGCAAGAAGCAACTATAACATCTGCACCGACATTCTTTGCATCTGCAAATATGTACTCAATTATTCTCGTCTTGTTTCCGCCAAACGCGAGCCCAGTCAGGTCGTCTCTCTTGATGAAGATGCGTGGACCGCCGAGCATTCTCGAGAGGCGTGGCAATTCATGGAGAGGCGTCGGGTAAAAACCGAGACGAATCCTAGGAATCTCCTCAAGCTTCATGCTCAATCAAGACGCCGCGAAGTATTATTCCTTTTCGTTAATTCAAACCATTCATCTGCTCTAATCACAAGTATGACGCAAAGCATAATTAATAGGCAAGAATCAAATCATATCTTAGCATTGAGTAATCGGAGTGGCCTACCTGAGGAAAAAAGCAGAGCTCCACTGTACATACTGCTCAGGAAAATTGCTCTAGTACATGCAATTGCCGCATCGATTTGGACAATAATAATGGTACTACCAATGGGGCCGTTTCCACTACTGCTCCGAATCATTGTTGGAGGAGGACCTTCCACATGGTTCATAATGGGATACCTACTCTTCATAATCACAGGGTCCTGCGGCTTCGCAGTTCTATCCTACGTTTACTACACTGTTGAGAAGGAGGGAAAAATAATCAACAATCAACTAGCCCTATTGGGAATTGTCTTAACATGCGTAGGAACAACAGCTGCGTCAACTATGCTACAGATCGCCGGAGCATTAGGCGGATATCAATACTCCATAATGCACTCACCTACCGAGAAGATCCGCCTACTTCTGGAACCATTAGTAAATCCAATAAGACTACTGACAATCATAGCCGCTATAGGAATAATCTTACAATGCTTAGCAGCGCTACTAACAGTAAGACGAACAGAACCGACTCACAGTTTACCTAATCCTAACGACGACAAAAATGATCACTAATATCGACAATAATAAAGCACCTAATAATAAGAGGAATGAATTATTTTCCGTCTGCCCCCAAGACCCATGGGAATACCCCCAGACAGCACTAGACATGTTAGAATTAACCAAGTACAAAAAACTAGGAACAGGTTCACCAGCGCCCACCTCAAATAAAAGGTTACTCATAAAGACCTGCCCATCAGAGACATACCATCCCCCCAGAATTCTCTTTCCATTAATAAATACGCTCTCCAGAACCATCTCGCCCATATTCCTAAAAACTTCCTCATTCTTTGTATATGATTCAAGGGCAACAACCTCATGATCACCCCTCATAAATCTGGAACTTCCATCAGAGAAAAACCGGACCAAGACTTCCTCACGCGAGGACGGATTGATAATCCTAACAAACCAGGCAGGCTCCTCATCAGAAAAGCCGGAATATATCGAGATAATGGCAGAATCACCTGGCAAAAAGGTAGGAGGACTGCCAAGAAGAACAGGAACATATTCCTTTTTCCCACTATAAACTCCGCGAACATACATCGCATAGCTCCTCCAGCAAGAATCACCCTTCTCAATACCTGCTGCAGCTTGAAGAACGACGCCACTCTCCGTCATCACGCTTACTATTGCATAGATCGTCCCATCGGTCATGTTTATCCTCGGAATATTCAATACTACTGTCAAGTTGCTGGACGAATCCCACTTGACAGTTTCTCCATCACTGGTAGGTGCTCCATCAGGAATAACGATCCCCAAAGCCCACGTCCGTCTCACTTCATACGATTCCCAAACATTTTCATCAGCCGTAGCAACAAAAAATGAATTTAAACAAAAAATCAGAAGAAAAACAATCACTAATAATAAGCGCTTCGTCACCGCACACTAATAGGTCACTTCCTACAATAAATGTATTAAAAAATTACAGTACTATGTGCTGCGTCTCCAACTAATTAGATAGCCGAGTCCACCTAGCAATACTCCGACGGCTAGTAAAACGATGAATACCGATATCCAGAACGGATAGCCCAGCGGTATTGCGTAAAAGACATTGGCATGCACCTGTCCAGGATTCCATCCTAATCCTCCCACCTCGGGCGGCAGCATAGAGGCACCCCCAAGATAACCACTGATCATCATCAGCCACGTTGCGCCTACAACTCCAATATTCATCAAGAGTAGATGTAGCCACGCGATCTTTGAAGCTGCTCCAATAAATGGCTTACCTAGCACCTCCTCGATGTAATGGTAGAACAATGCGGTTACCGCGATTCCGACGACTCCTACGATTATGTATGATAGATACCCCATAGTAAACCACATGCCTGCGCTTCCAAAGGCAATTACCCTGCTCGGCTCTGGTTTAAGAAACGTAAGCTGGCCCAGAACGATGAACAGCGTTATGATGGTGGCAATCGCTCCATGAATTATCGCTGCAGCTATAAATCTTGACGCCCACTTGCTTGGCATATACTCCTACACCTCTTCATAATATTGTATTATAATGGTGTTATATAACTATGTTTTTGACACATTGATTAAGATATAAAAATTTCACTTAGGAATGTTTTAATAAGCCAAAATTTAGGGGAAAAATTAAGATTCTTAATCAATTTACAATATTTAAATATTGCTGTTGGTCTTTCAGAGCTTGTGAAAACCACTGGTATAAATGCTGTATGGATGGTCGTAATGCTCGTCATCGGCATCGTTATTGGAGCCGCAGGATTTTATGCTGTTTCATCATTCATAACGCCTCAAGAGAAGCCGTCACTCGTAGAGACAATAAAGAGTAGGGGAAAGCTGATTGTCGGTACAAGCGCGGACTGGCCGCCCTTCGAGTACATAGACGCCAAAGGCAACTATGCAGGAATAGATATTGCAATAGCTGATAAGATTGCAAAGGAGCTCGGTGTCCAACTTGAAGTCAAAGACATGAAGTTTGCTGCATTAATCGAGGCTCTTAAGGGTGGGCAAGTCGACTTAGTAATAGCTGACCTTCACCATACCGCGGAGCGAGAGAGGGAGATCGACTTCTCGAAGGGATACTACGTTGCATATGATGCAGCAGTTGTCGTACTCAAATCAAGAGCCTCCGAATTTAAGGATGAACAATCTCTCTATGGAAAGAACATCGGTGTCCAGCTTGGAACAATACAGGAAGAATGGGCAAATGAACACCTAAAGGGAAAGTCCAGCATAGTATCCTATGACAGAGTATATCCAGAGATGGTCATGACTCTTAAGAGAGGCGACTTAGACGCATTAATAGTTGGAGATATAATCGGGCAAGTCTTAGCGAGTAGAGATCCCGACCTAGAAGTTGTTATGCGTCTAGGCAGCCTGAGTGGCGCTGCAATCGGAATTCCACAGGGCGCCGAGGATCTCAAATATGTAGTTAACAAGGTAATAGAAGATCTCATCAACTCAGGAGAGATGGACCGAATCTTCCAAGACGAAATAAATAAATGGCTGGGAACGTAAAACAGTAATAGGTGTAGACATTGGAAATTGAGCGTTTTTTATTTGAGATTATTCCATACATACTGGAAGGAATACCCGTAACTCTTCAATTAACGGTCTATTCCTTTGTTCTTGGCCTAGCTTTAGGTGCCCTGCTGGCTGCAGCGAGAGTCTTAGCCAGAGGACCACTATCTGCGATATCCAGAATCTACATAGAATTTTTCAGAGGCACCCCACTCCTAGTACAGATATTTTTTGTCTACTTTGGACTACCGGCAATTGGGATCAAGCTTGACGCCTTTACGGCTTCAGTCCTTGCAATTGGATTTAATAGTGCAGCATATCAGGCGGAGATATTACGGGCGGCGATAAAGGGCATACCTGAGGAGCAGTTCCTCTCCGCCGAGTCACTTGGAATGACTACAGGCCAGATGTATAGATTTATAGTGTTTCCACAGGCAATAAGGATAGCAACGCCAGCTTTAGTTAATGAATTCGTTGCCCTCGTTAAATATACTTCCCTCGCGTCAATAATAGGTGTAGCTGAACTCTTCAGAAAAGCGGAGTATATGGTTGCATTCACTTTCAGACCTGAAATTTATCTCCTAGCCGCAGCGATATATCTTGCAATCTGCATACCTACCTCTCAGGTCTCGAAGTTTCTTGAAGCCAAATACGCAATACCCGGATACAAGAGGGCTCTAGTCTGAAATGTTAATTAGCTATCTTAAGATATTTTGCTATTAAGGATCTGACTTGAACGACGTCTTGCTTGAAATCAAGGATCTGAGGGCTGGATATGGAGAGACTGAAGTCTTGAAGGGTGTAAGCCTGACAGTTAACAAGGGCGAGAAGATAGTCATTGTAGGTCCGAGCGGCTCCGGCAAAAGTACACTCCTGAAATGCATCCCACTATTGATAAAGCCATGGTCAGGAGAGATAATTCTTGAAGGGACTCTTTTGACCCATGAATCTGATAACCTCAGGAGGATTAGATCAAGAATAGGCTTCGTCTTTCAACAATACAATCTTTTCCCACACATGACATTGCTTAGAAATGTAGCATTACCACTAGAGTTGGGTAAGGGTCTTCAACGAAGAGAAGCAGAACAAAAGGCCATGTCAGTACTCACGCAGCTAGGCCTAGGCGAATTGGCATCAAAGTATCCACTAGAATTGTCTGGCGGACAGCAACAGCGAGGTGCAATAGCGAGGGCACTAGCAATTGACCCAATTCTGCTGCTGCTGGACGAGCCAACATCTGCCCTCGATCCAGAATTAAGGTATGAAGTCGTGGAGACCCTATATGAAGTAGCAAAACAAGGTCGATCAATGATTATAGTTACTCATGAGATAGATTTTGCAGAGGCAGCAGCCGACAGGGTTGTATTCATCGATGAAGGACTCATAGTTGAGGAGGGCGATGCAAGACAAATTCTTGAGCATCCTAAAAAAGAAAGGACAGAAAGATTTCTCAGAAGGTTAAGGACTAGGCTACATCAATAACGCAACCGTAAATCATCGCGACTGATATCGATAATAATTCCTATTTCCTAGTATTAGCGGGTAGAGGGATGACGATCAAGGTAGTAATAATGGGAGCTGCTGGAAGAGATTTTCATAACTTTAATGTATATTTTAAGAATAGGCCTGAGTTTAGAGTTATTGCATTTACCGCAACACAAATACCGGGAATAGAAGGTAGACGCTATCCTCCTTCACTTGCTGGACCTCTATATCCTGATGGAATCCCGATTTTACCAGAATCATCGCTTGAAGATATATTGAAAAAGAATGATGTTGACCTAGTCGTGCTTGCATATAGTGACCTAACACATGATGAAGTAATGCATAAAGCATCTAGAGTTATCGCCTCTGGCTCAGATTTCATGCTGCTCGGACCAAAAGCAACAATGCTCAAATCAAATAAACCAGTAGTAGCAATTACAGCAACTAGGACGGGAGCAGGAAAGAGCACGGTCTCAAGATACGTTATAAATATTATTAGAGATGCTGGTAAGCGAGTAGTTGTAGTTCGACATCCAATGCCTTACGGGGACCTCGAAAAACAGGTTGTTCAGAGGTTTGAAAGCATTGAGGATCTTGATAAGTATGGATGCACAATAGAGGAGCGGGAAGAATATGAGCCACACTTAGTTTTGGGGGTCGTAGTTTATTCAGGCGTCGATTATATTGAGGTTCTTAGGAGGGCTGAGATGGATGGTGATGTTCTTATATGGGATGGTGGAAACAACGATTTTCCATTCATAAAACCATCAGTAAACATAGTTGTGACTGATGCTCAGAGGCCCGGACAAGAAGCATCGTCATATCCAGGAGAAGTAAATATACGTATGGCAGATGTAGTAGTGATAAATAAATCTCAAGAAGTATCTAAGGAAAACTTAGAAATAATTAAGCAAAATATAGCTAGAATAAATCCAAATGTTAGGGTGGTGGTCGCAAGGTCTAAAATCATTGGTGAAGGATTAGAAAAAATAAGTGGACGTAGGGTAATTGTCGTTGAGGATGGACCAACAGTTACTCATGGAGGATTTAGTTATGGTGCTGGATACGTGGCTGCGAAGAAATATGGCGCCGAGATAATAGACCCACGACCATACGCCACAGGAGTAATAAAAAAACTATACGAACAGTACCGACATATAGGTAACGTAGTTCCAGCAGTAGGATATAACAATGAACAGATAAGAGACCTTGAAGAAACATTAATGAATGCCGATTGCGAATTTATAGTGAGTGCAACTCCGACTGATCTATCTAGAATTATTAAGATAAACAAGGAAATAATAAGAATTAGATATGAGTTAGACGATTTAGGGGATACTACAATAAAAGATGTCCTAAGGGAAAAAGGTATAATATAGTATAGACTTGGATTTTATATTATGATTTCTTCTGTCGCCTTACTTATCTCGGCCTTTGTAATTGATTTTTGAATTGACTTAATTGCTTTTATACATTCATATTTTGAGCGGTAACCAAGAGAAGAGTCAGCGACGAATTTGTTATTATCTGATTGGAGTCTCCATCTGTAATTACCTTTTTCGTCTTTATATACATGGAATTTGGCCATCAGTACCACCTTGGTTTAATTTAGGTTAATCAAGGTATATAAAAGCGATGTGGGACAATAATCTGCTTCAATTCGGAGGTATAACATAGAAATTCTCCTAGTAAAGCATGAATCATATTCGGTAAAGGTTCACTTTTTATAGCTCTTTTGAATATTTTGTGAGAACTTCTGCACCATCTTCCGTAACTAATAAGACTTCTTCTAACCTTATACCTCCTACATTCTTAATATAGATCCCCGGTTCTAGTGCTAAAACCATGCCAGGCTTGAGTTGAGTATTGCTTGAAGGATAAATCTTTGGCTCTTCATGATAAGTGACTCCTAATCCATGCCCAGTGTGATGAGGATAATCATATCCATGACGCTTTATTTCACTTCTTACAACTTCGTCTAACTTCATTGCAGATATGCCGGGCCTGACGTTTTCAATTCCTTTTTTAAGCGCAGAGATAACTATCTCATGTAATCTTTTCTGTTCTTCACTCGGCTCACCAACACTGATAGTCGTGCAGCTATCACCCCAGTAACCATCTACACAGGGTACCAAATCACAGATGACTAGCTCTCCTCTCCGTAGTCTACGTGTTGATGGATGTCCACTGACTTCCCACGTTCTTTCGCCTGAAATCATATCAGCCAATAGAGGCGTCCTCGCACCAACCTTTTCCTCAATCTTAGCCTTGACAAGAGAATAAACTTCGATCTCGGATACTCCTTCATGTATTAGCTGTCGGCTCACTATCTGTCCCCAACTAGCTATTTCAGAGACACGTCTAAGAAGTTCAACCTCATCTTCATCCTTTACTGCACGCATTGATTCTAAACTTCTAGAAATATCTCTCCAATTAACGTCTCGTAATTTTTCTTGAATACCCCATAAAAGGGCAGCGGGGAAATATTCTGCCTCAACACCCAGCGATCCGCTATCAATTCTGAGACGCTTCATCGAGTCTAGCAGAAGGCCAATCAAGTTGGAAACTGCCCTCATACTTGTGTCGTAAATGTTGTAGCAGCTATAAACAGAGATGTTGTCGACTTTTCCCCTGCTTCGAGCGGCCTGCTCTTCAAACTCTGAAACAATCAGCTCGGACTCTCCATCTCTATTCAATACTAGGATTGGCGGACCAGCCTCAAATGGATTAGGTCCAGTCTCAATAGGTGCTACGTATCCGGAAAGATAACGGATACTTCCGAGGCTACAAAAGATTGCTCCACTCATATTCATTCTAGAAAGAAAGTCACATATCCGTAAACGTCTATCAGTCAGCATATCAAGATAAAAATTGTGAAAGAGATATATTTGAATTTTAATAGATCATTGAGTTAGCATTTTATGTATGAAATTAAATTATAAAAAATATATATAACCTAATGAGTAGATATCACTCATGGCGGCGGATTATTCTAAAAGTGCAAGAGTAGTTATACGAGACTGCCTAGGAGTGAAGCCAAATGAAAAAGTATTGGTTATATGTGATACGGAGACTGAGCGTTTTGGACGGCCATTATTCCATGAAGCATTGAGCATGAATGCTGAAGCCACATTAATAATCATGAAGCCAAGAAGTAGACATGGAGAGGAGCCCCCGGAGCAGGTAGCAGTCGCTATGCGTAGCGTAGACGTATTCGTTGCGCCTACGAAGTATAGCCTAACTCATACCCAGGCTAGGAAAGCAGCGACTCAAGCGGGTGTCAGGGGCGCGACTATGCCCGGAATAAACGACGCTATCTTTTTATCGGAAGCCATGGTGGCAGACTACAACGACGTAAAGAACCGAGTAGAAAGAATGGGAAGTACTCTAAAAGACGTGAAGAAAGTCACAATAACTTCTCCGGCTGGCTGTAACTTAACGCTTCACATTGAGGGCAGGCCCCTCGTCCTAGATACTGGAATTATTCATAATAGGGGAGACTTTGGGAATTTGCCAGCTGGAGAGGTATATGTGGCGCCAATTGAGGGGACAGCTGAAGGCACGATAGTTTTTGACGGAACAATCGCAAGCATAGGGCAGGTTACTAGGCCAGTTACGATTAAAGTTAAGGATGGTTACGCAAAATCGTTCGAAGGAGGAGAGGAGGCTCAAAAGCTAGAACAAATGTTAAAAGCAGTAGGAAAGCCTGAAGCATTCAATGTGGCTGAGCTAGGTATTGGATGTAATCCACATGCTAAACTGATGGGAAACTTACTGATCGATGAAAAAGTCTATAATACAATACACATAGCGTTAGGAGACAATAGCACCTTTGGTGGAAAAACAATAGCAGGAATACACATTGATGGCGTGGTACTTAAACCAACAGTGAAGGTAAATGATGAAAAGATAATTATCAAGGATGGAGAATGGATAATATAGGGTAAAATAAATTTTATCAGTTATTCAGAGTCAAGCCTTCTTTTCTTTGCTAGCGGATGCGGATAAGATATCCTGCTCTGACGTAATCCAAGGCGGACAAGCATCTTAGCCCAATAGATAGCTGATCTTATAGGATCAACAACTGGCACTTCATATCCTTTTGCTTTTAATTTTTCTTGCAGTCTGTCTGAAAGTCCCACCATTCCAGTGCATCCTAAGACTAATACTTCCGCACCATCCTCATTAATGGCTTTTAGACACGCTTCGAATATTTGTTCTTCTACTCGTTCTCCATGAGACAGGCCTAGCACAGGTATGCCCACATCTCTAATAGTTATCACCCTCCCTTCAAGTCCGAGTCCTCTTACCATATGCCTCACGACTGGATTAGTCTCCTTCAATACAGATAATATGCCTATCCTATCTCCAAGCGAGGCCGCCACGTAGAGGGCCGCCTCTCCGGCACCTATGACCGGAATAGAAACTATTTCTCTTAATGCATTCAATGCCGGATTAGTAAAGCAACTTACAACTACTGCATCGAATCCTTTCTTTTCAGCATCCTTGACAAGTTTTGCGAGTTGGAGCCCTGCATCGACTTCATCTATGAAGCTCTCAACAGAATCAGGCCCCTTGTCTAGACACGTTACCTCAACGTCTGGAAATTCTCCACTGAGTTCTTTGCGGTGATGGGCTAAGAAATCTTTAGAAGTGTTTGGTATAATTACAGATATTCGCGGCTCAGATTTCTTCATAAAATCTATTTTCATTTTTCCATTATTTAAGCTTTAATAAAGAGGCTAAATAATTTCGCCAATAATTAATTCTCGCATACATTTGTGCAAAATGACTCTGAACCATTAATTAATGCATAGTTTTGGAATTATTCATAAAAACTTTTAATATCATAAAATCTAGATAATTTTTTAGTAATGTCTTCAGATGATAGAAATGCTCATGAGAGGCCCTCTCCACTGCTTCATGAAGCTATACCCCGACCATCTGAATATATTCATGGTCAACCAGTCTACATAATCAGAAAGGGTTCTACTGAAAGTATAGGTAAGCCAGCAGTCAAGGAGAATATAGCGGCGGCGAAGGCACTTGCATCTATGTTCAAATCATTGCTTGGTCCAAATCGGATGCAAAAACTATTAATCGTCCAAGAAGGTAGATCAGAACTGATATTCCAAACGTCAGATATGCGTACAATACTTAAAAAGATTAAATTAGAGCACCCCATTGCGCAGTTCTTGGCCGGTGCTGCAATAGCCGCTTCAACTGAGACGGGAAGTGGAGCAGTATCAACATTATTGCTAGCCTCGCAGATTCTAGTTGAATGTGAATCATTGATTGATAAGGGGCTTCATCAAAATGATATTGTAGATGGCTTGACACTGGCATATAAATTCGTGCAAAATGCTTTAGATGAGCTTAGCTTTAGGCTTAACTATAGCACGATAGAGACAATCAATAAATGTATTAATTGCGAAATTAGGGGAAAAGTGCCTTATCATGATGAACATATTGCTAGTTTGCTAAATAAGGTCATCAATACTATTGGATTAGAGCCACTCAAGAATCCAGACACCGAGCTTCATATTGACGTAAAGAAGATCGTCGGGGGAGGAATAAATGACTCATTCGTAGTTAATGGGATAGCTCTTTTTAGAGAACCATTCCATCCAAGAATGCCAAGAAGGGTCGTTGGAGCAAAGATCGCTGTTATTAAGGGTGAGCTTCGCATACCGAATAAGAAGATATCACGTTACCAAGATTATTCCTTCGAGTTTGATGATCCAAATTACTGGACTAACTACGAGGAAAAAAGAAGAGAATTTCTGGATCTCATATCTAGAAGTATTTTTGAGGTCGGTGCAAATGTTGTGGCTGTAGAAAAAGGAGTAGATGAATTACTAATTGAAAAATTTGCTGATCAAAATATCATGTTAATTATGAGGTTTCCCCCACCAGAGTTTGATAGATTTGTCAAAATTGTCGGCGCAGTGCCTGTTGTTAATACAGATCAACTTGAACCGTCCTATCTTGGATATGCAGAAATTGTAGAATATGAAAAAATCAATAATGAATATTGGGTATTTTTTAAAGGATGTAAAAATCTACACAACATTGACATAGTACTAAGAGGTGCTAATAAATACATCATTGACGATGTAGAAAGGATAATCAATAACGTTATTAGACTTGCTAGGTCAGTCGCTCGTGATGATAGAGTAGTTTGGGGAGGTGGAGCAATCGAGGAAGAAATTTCTTTACTTTTGCAGAAATATGCAGAGGAAATACCTGACAAAAAACAATTAGTGATAGAGGCAGTAGCTAGAGCTTTCGAGATCATTCCATATGTATTAATCGAGAGCATTGGTATGGATCCCATAGACGGCTTATCAAGACTTCGGAGAGAGCATGTTTCAGGTAATAAATCGTTCGGTGTAGATGTTATTAATGCTTCATTGGGAGATGTAAGTAAACATCACATTCTTGACCCGTTACCAGTTAAAAAACAGATAATAAATTCGGCTTTTGAGGCAGCGTACACGATTATGAGAATAGATCATTTAGTGAGATGTAGACAATTATCTGAGCCGGAAAAGTATTATGTAGAAAGGGTTAAGAAAACATCTATTGAGGAATTAAAGAAAAAGAAGGAAGATATTGTAAGATAAAAAATTCTTGTTTTTATACTGGTAGCTGTGCCTTTAAGTCATTATACTTCTCAGTGTAGTAGTCTAATTCGTCCGGCAGATCTGGTGATAAGAAGTATCTAGTGATCTTCTGCTTGTCTTCGATTGATCCAAGGTCTCTGAGGTTGCCTCTTGGATGCGGCTTTCCTTCTCTCGGCTTCTCACCGGGCGGGAAGTATTTGTCAGGCAAGAAGAGGGCATGTAGTAATCGATCCTCTAAGTTCCAAAGTTCAGGCCTATCAGGGAAGCACCAATTCTTTATTATTTCATCTATTGGTAGATATGTTCTTTGTCCATTATTGACCCAGTCAAAGAACTCTGCTCCCATGTAGGATCTTACGTCATCGTAGTTACTCGTTAGGGTTCCGTAGCCATTCCTAGTGATGAATGCGCTCCACCAAACGTCTGTTCTGAATGCTATGAACTTGTATACATGCTCAAGTATCGGTGTATGTTTTGATACGATGTCGCCGTTAAACCAGAAGAACGGGCCATTAACTAGTCTTGCATAATATGCTGGGGTTCCGGCTCTTCGTACGTCATAACAAATAGGCTGCCAAGTGCTACCGATCCAAATCTCCCTTGTGGCAAGCAAGTTAACAGCGTCGCCATACTTAAACCAGAAAGTCCTTATTTGTCCAGACTTAACTACTGGTAGCAGGAAGTTATAGATTCTATCTACTTCTTCTTTCGTAAGGTTTGTATTTGCACCGGTCAGTGTTATTTGTCCAGTGGCCTCTAACTCATTTGCAGTCTCGCTAAAGACAGTGAAGGCTTCGTCTTGCATCATTGTCCTTCCTTTCCATTCAGGGTTCCATAGCTCAGAGTATGAGAAGGATAACTTTTCTCCTCCTTGTTCCTCATATGGTAATTTTTCTGGCAAATATGTGATTGAGTCGAAGTTCCAGTTATTTGGAACTAGTGCAAAGTTTTTGAATGTATCATAGTCTTCTTCTGAGAACCATAGGTTATATTTGAACCTCGGAACCTGCGCTGGTCTTAGGTATTTTTCTGGATGGATAAATATTTGAGGAACTTTGTTTGGATCAAACCTTGGTAACTTCTCAGCAGGTATTGGCAATATGATTCCTGCTTTCTTAATTGGTGGGAATCTGGCTGTGCCTGCTACGTCCCACCCATAGCCCTCAGTGGCAACGATTCTCTGAGCCATGATGAAGAGGTCTAGGTAGCTTGCCTCTACTTTTTGCTTGTGAACTTTTTCCCAGAACTCTGCGACTTCGGGGTACATCATCCATGCTCCGCCCAAGTAGCGGATCGGCTGCGCAATGGGAGTAGGCGAATAATAGTACTCCCAGTTCGGGAACTTTGCAAGATACTCTGCAGGAGCAGGTAGCTCTGTTATTGTTGTGGCCGGCGTGGTTACGGTAGTTACTGGTGTGGTTACAGTAGTTGCTGGCGCCGTCCCAGTAACTGTTATAGTTTTCGTCTCAGTTTTTACTTGTGTCACTGTTGTAGCAACTGTCCTCTCAACTACTTCTGCCCCTCTTGCGAGGTAGCCTATTGCACCACCAACGACAAGTCCAGCAACTGTGCCGCCGATAATCTTTGTAGCAGTTCTTCTATTAACCGAATTACCTTTTCCAGACATTTTCAAATTTGAGTAGTTTATGGTTTTATTTAAGGTTTAGCATAAATTAAATAAAACAGGTCAATATTAAACAGTCAAAAATATTTGAAGTGATAGATGCTCTCTATTTAATATGTGCCTGCAATATTTAATATTGACAATTGATAAAAATCGAAATATATAAATAATGCAACATTCATGAATAAAACGATATGCCACAACTATTAGATTTGGAATTAGCCAAAACAGCACACGTTGTTATTAACAAGTTATGCAAAGTGAAGCCGGGAGAGAGTGTACTAATAACCATTGATGGTCCTGAGGAGTGGCGGGTCGCGGAGGAGATTGCTAAGGCAGCTGAATGTGCAGGAGCCAAAGTGATGGTTGCATGGCATACAACCCCTCCGGGTTATGGCAAAGTTGGAGACCCATACCTACCTGATCCATTAAAGGCAGCCATACCGAATACCGATGTCTGGATCGAGCTAAACAATCAGTGGCTGCTCTACTCTACGCCGTGGGAGGAGGCAATGACGCCTGCAGCATTAGGAAAGGGTCGCGTCAGATATCTCTTCCTAGGTGGCCTGAATGTTGACCAGATGGTGCGATGCATAGGAAAGGTCAACATAGATGTTCAGGCAGAGTTTCAGAACACTCTTGTCGAGATGACTAGAAAGGCCAGAAAAATGCGCGTAGTCACGCCTGCAGGTAACGATGTATCGTTTGAGAATGACCCAGATAGACCAGTAACTAACGAGCTATTTGCTGATACTCCTGGTCCACACTTCCTATTAGGGCAGATGGGATGGGCGCCGATCGAGGAGACAGTAAACGGCGTAATAGTATTTGACGGCTCATTCTCAGGAGGCGGAGAAGCAGACTTAGGAATTTTAAGAGAACCAATTAGATTAATCGTCAAAAATGGAGAGATCAAGGACATTCAAGGGGGAGCAGAAGCACTAAAGGTCAAGAAATGGCTAGAAAAGCTAGGCGATCCCAATATGTACTATGTAGCGCACATTTGTTATGGCTTTAATCCAGGGGCCAGATTATCGGGACTCTGCACAGAGGACGAGCGTGTCTGGGGATGTACTGAGTGGGGATTCGGTTATCAGGGTCCAATGTTTAGAGGCAAAGGCAAGAAGGCTGTCTCTCACTTCGATGGTATTTGTCTTAACTCAACAGTATGGCTAGATGGTGAAAAGATTATCGATACAGGAACACCCATACACCCCAAGCTTAGAGAACTTGCAGTAAAATTAGGCAAAGGATAAAATAGAAAAATTAACGCTTCTTTTTCTTTTTATGAATTATTATGAATTATAATAAACGCATAAGGAAAGATATTTATCTAATTATGATTTCTTAGTACTGTATGGACGTATTAGATGCAATTAGGAAAAGGGTGGCGGTCAGATACTTTGAGGAAAAACCAGTCCCTGAAGATGTACTTAAGACATTAGCTTGGGCGGCACATAAAGCACCAACTGGTGGAAACACTCCCTATAGAAGAGTCATGGTGGTAAATGATGAGGAGATTGTGGAGATGGTTAAGAAAGTTTCTCCAGGTTTTCTGAGCAATGCGAAGGCACTCATATTGATTTACACCGACTTGGATATTGCGTATAAAGGGTTAGGAAGACTTGGAAGAGATATCTGTTCTATGATTGATGCCGGAGCAGCGGCAGAAAATGTAGCATTGGCCGCTCTTAAGTATGGTCTCGGGACTTGCTTCACAAAATCCTACAGTGAGGCAGGAGTTAAGGAAGTTCTAGAAATACCTGAAAATTATAGAACTGAAGTTATGGTCCAAATAGGCTATCCAAAGAAGGACATGCCTCCACCACTTAAGGCAAAACCAAATGCTCGTATAACTTATCTGAACAGACATGGAAACCTATGGACATGAATATACCTAAATGTGGTCTAAGAACAATCTTTTTTCATGTTTTAACAATTAAAACTTAAGTCTTAAGTTTTCAACATAGGAATATGTCATGAAAGACAACCAAATTGTTAAATATCGACCTTGACGAGAGAATTATTGCTAGGGGAGAGTAATAATGGGGCAGGCATACAGTAGTGATTTCAGTAAAGAAATATTTGACATTGTTGTTTTTGCGTTATCAGCGGCACGAATAACGGCTGATGAGCCACCACTATATGGCTCACTCAGGCTCATTGACTTATCAAGTAAGATAATCAAGCTACAAGAATTAGTAGAGAAGGAGAAGGCCGATAAGTTTCTCCAACGAATAAGACAGATAATTGAGGAGAAAAAATACTTGGTCATGGCGTCAGAGGAAGAATTCATTAAAGTACTTGACCAGTTAATCTCTGAATGTGCGAAAGAGTTGAAAA
>Ga0105162_1001051_pt1 | contig 16521 bp, 15 predicted proteins | sample JNZ201metaG_FD_81532 | JGI IMG/M metagenome (GOLD analysis project Ga0105162, IMG submission 81532) | Hot spring microbial communities from Jinze hot spring, China to study Microbial Dark Matter (Phase II) - JNZ 20120812A | ecosystem: Environmental > Aquatic > Thermal springs > Hot (42-90C) >...
GAGACTCGAAATACTAAAGAGGAAAGATGAGATCCTAGAACTAGCCAATCAATGTGACCCCGTGCTGGTTAGGATTGGAGGGGGAGCAAAAGACCTTGAAGCAAGAATTCTGGAGACTAGAAGCGGAGTCATGCTGATAGTTCATCTAATAGTAGATGTTAGAGATGCTATGGGAGCAAATGCGGTAAATACGATGGCTGAGACGATAGCTCCGAGGCTCGCCTCGATAGCAGGTGGATACTTTAGGTTAAGAATAATATCGAATCTAGCTGATCGTAGACTTGTTAGAGCATGGACGAAAATTCCCGTTGAAGCAGTAGGAGGAAGAGAAGTCGCCGAAGGAATCATGGAGGCCTGGGCCTTTGCAGAAGCTGACCCATACAGGGCTGCAACCCACAATAAAGGCATAATGAATGGCGTGGATGCCGTCGTTATAGCTACCGGAAATGATTGGAGAGCAGTAGAAGCGGGAGCTCATACCTATGCAGCTAGAGACGGAAGATATAGGCCTCTTAGTAGATGGGAGACTGATGGAAGCTATCTATATGGTTCTCTAGAGATGCCTATTGCTGTAGGAATTGTTGGAGGAGCAACCAAGACTCATCCTCTAGCAAAGATATCGCTAAAGATATTGGGAGTCAAGACAAGTCAAGAATTAGCAGAAATTATAGGAGCGGTTGGACTGGTTCAGAATCTCGCTGCTCTCAGAGCATTGGCCGCTGAAGGAATACAGGCTGGACACATGTCTCTCCATGCGAAGAATATAGCCGTGATGGCGGGAGCGGTAGGAGGAGAGATAGACTTAGTTGCAGAAGAGATGGTTAGAGAGAAAGCTGTAAGGCTTGATAAAGCTCAAGAGATACTTAGTAGAATAAGAAAGGAAAGAAAATCATAACTTCTCCACTTTCATCATGGTCTGAAATATTTTTATCGGGGCTAGCCTATACGCTGGTCAGTGTATTGTTAGCAGAAGTCGTAGTTAAGGGAAAACAAGCAAGGAGATGTAGATGATACGAGAAGATATGGGGAAAGACACTGGAAATAGGTCGAATCATATGGACAGCTCGGATATCATGAGTTCATCGATAATATTGGAGAACCCTCTCCTTCGAAAAGAGAAGATAGAGATCAGGAAATACCAGGTTAAGATAGCTGAATCATCTATTGGGCGGAATACATTGGTTGTGCTACCTACGGCTCTAGGTAAGACAGTTATCGCTGTATACGTCTCCGCCTATTATTTGTACATTCAGCCCAACTGTAGGATTCTAGTCATGGCCCCTACAAAGCCTCTAGTAAACCAGCATAAAGAAAAGTTTGCTCAACTCTTAAGACTAGAAGCACATCAATTGAGGGTCTTGACCGGCGATGTAGCTCCAGAAGAGAGGAAGCTGTGGTGGAGAAGCAGAGATGTCATGATATTCTTCACTACGCCTGAAGTAGTCAAGAATGATTTAGAAGATGGGCTGAGTCTGGATAATTTCAGCTTGATCGTATTTGATGAAGCTCATAGAGCTAGGAAAGAGTACGCATATACGAAGGTCGCTAAACATTATGTAAGCTCATGCAAGAATCCCCGTATACTGGCTTTAACGGCCTCGCCTGGGTCAGATGCTAACAAAGTTAGAGAGATAGTAAATAAACTATTCATTGAGAATATAATCTACCGTTCAGAATACGATAGAGATGTTGCCCCATATATTCACAATATCAAGATAGAATATAAGATGATAGAACCTCCTGTAAGCTATCAAAGGATTGCCAACTTGATTAGAGAGATGCTTGAAGATTGTCTGGCGCAACTTAGAGAAGCTGGGTTGATCAATAAAGACTGTGGCCACATATCTAGAAGAGAACTACTTGAGGTCGGAGAAAAAATACGCGAAAAGATTAAGCTTGAGAAAAACAAGTATGCTAGAGGCTTGTCATGGAATCTACTGCTTCTACAGAATATCGCTCTTATACTCCTCCATGAATTAGAGCTTCTACTATCTCAAGGAGCATATACACTTAGGAAATTCTTGGAGAACTCTATAACGTTGGAGAAAAAATCCCATAGGAAGCTCGTGATAGATCCGAGATTCCGATTACTAATGAATATGGTTGAGAAAGAAGTAGAAGAACATCCGAAAATTCCCGCATTGGTTGAAGAGTTAAGGAAATACTTTAACGATGAGCCGAATGGAAGAGTGATTGTCTTTACTCAGTATAGAGATACGGCAGAACATTTAGTGGATATCCTGAGAGATAGAGGATTTAGGGTAGAAGTGTTTGTTGGACAGAGAAAAGAAAAGAACTTCATCTATATGAGTCAGAGAGAACAGCTTCGGACATTGAAGAGATTTAATGATGGGGAGATACAGGTTCTCGTATCGACGAGTATTGGAGAAGAGGGGCTAGATATTCCACAATGCGGCCTAGTGGTATTCTATGAACCGATAACTTCAGAGATAAGATTTATTCAAAGAAGGGGGAGAACTGGTAGGCTAAGAACCGGAAGATGCGTGATACTCGTTGCTGAAAATACGTCTGATGAAGTTTATCTTGAATCAGCTTACAGGAAAGTTAAGAAAACAAAAAACATATTAGAGAAGATAAACCAAGAAATTAAGCAAAAGAATCTAACAGATTATACTGGATCAGTCTTTACAAATTCTTTTCCAGAAACTTGCGGAGAAGTCGACGGGAATAATGTGTCTGAAAAGAACTCTAACTTAAGCTTCTCTAAGAGCTGTCTCGAAGAAGGCTGGAGAGAAAAACTTGAAGAAGTTCTCAAAAAAGACGAATCTATGAGGCATCATGCGAATAGGTATATGGAGAGGTTTGAACAGATTACTTCTACAAGCATAAAACCGAAGACGAGTTTACTGAAGCTTTCCAAGATAATCTATAAGAGAATACTCAAGATGGGAGATCGAGGCTTTCCTAGAAATCTCCTTGTAGAAGAATTAATCCATGATGGATATAATGCTAGCGAGATCGAGAAAGCTTTGAAGAAACTATTGAAATCTCGGAGAATATTCGAGGAATGTGGGAGGCTTTACCCCTTCGTCAAAGAAAAACTAAAAAATTCCATAGAAATAGCTGGAGATCTGAAGAGGTTCAAAATATGTGTCGAGGAACTCTATCCGGGAAAAATTGTAGTTTTGGTCAATGATAGGTGGAGAGCGGTGATACCTGTTGAGTTAAATGATGAATTAATATCTTTGAAAAAGAAGGCTGAATACATTGTCGTTGGGAAGCTTGTACGCATAGATGGGAGACTACATCTCCGGCTACATGGAGTAATCAGGGAACTATGATGGAGGAGATCCGTATGACGGTGTTGTAGTGTTGAGTTATAGGAAAGGTAGAAGATTCGAATGGGAAGTTAGACGAATATTAGAGGATAAGGGCTGGCTAACGGTTAGAGTTGCTAGAAGTAAACCTCTAGACTTGATTGCTCTAAAGAATGGGTCAATACTCTTGATCGAATGTAAATACAGTTCGAGGATCAGCGATAAAGATAGGTCTAAGCTGATTGAGATGGCTAAGATCACATCAGGTAAACCGATATTGGCCTTGAGGAAGAAGTACGAACGAAGAATACATTTCATAAACTTGGAAGATGGAGAACAATTCAATCCTTAAAGTTCCGCTCCAACTACTTCTCTCTAGAGATAAAATAATTATAGCATCCTTTAACGAGTATTCACTAGGGAGTTTGTTGAGGCTGAGTCTAGAAAAGAAAGCAATCAGGGTTCTGGGGATAGCTGAGAGCTATAGGAGAGGGGCTGGACAGTATGCTTTTCTGGCTGGAGTCGTAATGAGGAGCGATCTACTAGTTGATGGAGTTGTCTTGGGAAGATGTAAGATAGGCGGAATGGATGTAACCGATTCCATCCTCGAAATGTATCATAGACTAGAGAGAGAAGACATATCTGCATTAATAATTAATGGATGTATTATTAGCTGGTTTAACGTAGTGGACCTGAATAGATTGCATAGAGAAACACGTCTACCATCCATATGCTTAACCTACTATCCATCAACCGGTCTCAGAGAATATTTTATCAAGTATTTCCCAGACGATTGGGAGGAGAGATTCAAAGTATACGAAGAGAATGGACCTAGAATCGAGCTTGTTAACAAGAATGGATTCAAAGTCTATCTTAGAGCTGTGGGATTAGATGTGGATAAAGCTCTCGATCTAGTAAATAAGTATACGGTATCTGGTAGGATACCTGAACCACTTAAGTTGGCGAGATCGATCGCTTATGCGGTGATGGAGGAGGCATATCGTGCTGAGACTAGACCATGCTGATCTTGCTGCTGTCTCCTATTTCCGTTCTAGGAGAGATGACGAATACTTCTTGGCCACCTTCGACACTCACTTTGTCGCCTATCTTTACATATTCTCCTATAATCACATTCCTCAGAACTGAGCTTCTACCGATGATGGACCCTTCGAGGAGGATGGAGTTTTCTATTATAGTATTCGAGCCTATTCTTACATTCTTCATTATAAATGTGTTCGGACCTATTACAGTATCTCTCTCTACTTCGACTTCCTCAAGTATCATGGACGGAGGTTTCACGACTACTTTTTCACCTACTTCAGAATTGCATATTACTCTGTTCCCATACTCTTCTATGAATTTCTTAATGTTTGCTTTCAGGTAATCCCTCGGAGAACCTATGTCCATCCACCAATCTTGATCAGTAGTATGAACCAGTATCTCGTAATTTCTAGAAACAAGGATGTTCAAGACATCCGTTAACTCGTATTCACCTCTTCTAGATAGGTTTATCTGTCTGGAAAACTCTAATGCATCATGTGGAAGGATGTATAGACCAGTATTCACTAATCCAGGGCCACCAGCTGTTTTTTCTTCTATCTTTTCTAGTCTACCATTTCTAGAAATTATTCTACCGAATCTAAGCGTATCTTCAACTAATACTCCTTCGACTACTCCATCACAAATATTTTCATTGAAGAATCGGATAATGTTTCCGAGAATTACAGTGTTTAAAGTTATATCTCCGTAAACAACTATGAAGTAATCTTCGTTACATAGAAATTCTTCGCAGACTCTGAGAGCATCACCTGTTCCTAGAGGTTCTTTCTGATGAATCCATTCGACCTTCATGCTTAACCCGTAATTCTTCACATCTTCAATGATTAGGTCAGGCATATATGAGACGACTATACCGACTTCTTCGATGCCATTTAGTAGAAGAGATTCGAGGATTCTTCTCAGAATCGGTTTACCACTGATAGGTAGAAGATGCTTGGGTCTCGTATTTGTGAGAGGTCTAAGCCTTTTACCTAATCCAGCAGCGAATACTACAGCTTTCACCGTATATCGTTGTAGCGAATTAAATTTAACCATGTCCCTTTGATGGTTTGGCCATCCAGATGTTTCAAAAAGATCTATAATAGAGAAAATCTAGGAGAGTTTTGAACCACCTAATGAAAGCTCTTATACTGTTATAATTGTCCTCATTATTATCCAGTTTAGCCTATAAATTGTCGCTAGACTCAATATGTTTAGGTCAAGTCATGGCATTATATTTAATCGGTTTAGGTTTAGGCTCCCTAGATTATACGAGCTTGAAAGCGATTAGAGAGATCATGAAATGCCATATTGCCTACCTGGATACTTATACAGGTTTAATATCTGAGGAACTGGTGGATTGGTTAAGGAAGAAACTTGATGGAAGATTGAAGCTAGCATGCAGGAGAGACCTCGAAGATAATTTAGAGAAGATTGTAGAGGAGGCTAGGAATATCGATGTAGCTATACTCGTTCCAGGAGATCCCTTGATCGCGACGACCCATATGTCTCTATTAGTTGAGGCTTCCAGAAGAAGAACTCCTTATAAAATAGTCCATGGAATCTCAATATATTCGGCAGCTGTAAGTATCACAGGCTTACACGTATACAAGTTTTGAAAAACTACAACTCTACCATTAATTGGAGATCCCGCTGAAACGTACATGATAATTAAAGAAAATCAAGAAAGAGGTCTACATACCATGATACTTCTAGATACGGCGGATGGAGGTTTAACTATCCCAAACGCATTAAGAAGACTCTTAGAAGCTGAAGATCGACTTAATCAAGGGATCTTAGGAGAAGATACTTTAGCTATAGGTTTATCGAGGGTCGGTCTAGAGGACCAGTACATCAAAGTAGGAATGGTCAAGGAATTGATATCTGTTAATTATCCTCCGCCTCCCCATGCACTTATCTTTCCGGGAGAGCTACATTTCATGGAGGTTGAAGCATTGAGCAAGATGTACAATATAAGTGAAGAAGTAGTTAGAAGACACAAACCAGCCAGATATGAAAAAGAAAGAATACGGAGATACATTGTAAAGACTAGAGAAGTGATGGAGAATCTCAAAATGATGAAACCATGCAAAAAGGTAGATAAAATATTAGAGATTGCTTCAAGTTATTTAGAGGACGCTGAGAGGTTCTGGTCTTCTGGAGAACTTTTCAATGCCTTAGGAGCTATAACGTACGCAGAAGGTTTACTTGACAGCTTGAGAATGATGAGCCTGATAGATTTCCAATGGCCTTAAATTCTGATTAAATAATTATAGGAGTAGCCATGGCGGAGAAGACTACAATTTTAACTTCTGGAGCATTCGACATAGTCCACCCAGGACATATTAAGATGTTATGGGAGGCTAAGAAGCTGGGTGGCAAAAACTCTAAGCTCGTGGTCGTCCTAGCTAGAGATGAGACAATCAAGAAAAGAAAAAATAGAAAACCGTTGTTCGATGAGAAGTCAAGAGTCTACATAGTTTCTAATCTCAAGCCAGTGGACCAAGTCATATTGGGGTTCAAGAAGTTTTCATTTGATAAGGTAATCAAGAAGGTTAGACCAGATATAGTTGTATTCGGATATGACCAAATAGAGCTTATGAGAGAATTTGAAAAATTTGTTAAAGAAAGGAATCTAAGGATAAAGATATATAAAGCTAGACGATACCGAACCGGCAGCATAAACAGTACGACAGATATTATTAAAAAGTTAAAGAAGATTAAAGTGCGGTAGGAATCTATCTTGCCTCTGCTGTTAAGATATTGTTATCTTGAGTTGGGCTTTTTTGAACCACCTTCAAGTATACTTTATCACCATCTTTCAAACCGTACTTTCCTCTAAGATAAACTGGTGAGATAACTTCTACAACATCCTTACCGTAATGAGTTCTCTCAACAAATATAATAGCTGCTTCCTGCTCTCCATTAAACAAGGCTCTTATGCATTTTGCTTTCCCATACGTTCTCTGACCATTACTGAATCCATTTATAGGTATGTCGGCGATCTTTTCTAATAACATTCTATTATCTATCGAGTCTTTAGAGAGTAGCTGGACATTAAGTGTTCCAGGATATGGGGTAAACCCTAATTTCTCTTTTATTTGTTCAAAGTATTGAGGGAGACTAATATAGTAGAATCCTTCTCCTAACCCTGAGAATACTCTACCCTCCAAGATTATCTCCATTGGTTTCTCAAATATACTCTTCAGGATCGCGTACAGATTTCTTAATTCATCAATTCCTTTGTTTGTTAATCTCATCAAGGTTGATTTACCTATTACTATCTTTTCTATATATCCATTTTGCTCTAACTGTATCAGTATCCTAGAAACTGATTGTTGAGATGTATTAAGATGTTGAGCAATAGTTGAAGTAGACATCCTAAGCCTCTTAGTATATGCTCCATTTTGAGCTAGAAATATTAGTAATTTCTCCTTCATGTTCAATATGCCTTGGGCATTCATCACACCGTTATATTGATAGACTCCTTTATAAATTTTACTCAACAACTCAGCATACTACTCTAAAAATTGTAGATCGACTATAAGAGAATACCCCTTATAAGCCGAATAATTATAAGGTGATCGTCTCTAATGCTTTAACACCATCGTTGGTTATTATCAATATATCTATTCCATTACCGCTTGCTGCATCTCTAGCTATAGAAGCTCTTATGGCTTTAGCTGCGAGCTCTCTTAATTCATCTGTATCCATTTCTGGTTTGTAGGATGTCTCTATTACGCCGATGGCTATCTCTGCACCCGAGCCGACTACTGCATAATCATCTTCAATTATTGAGCCTAATGGGTCTAATACTAGTATATGGCCTCCTGTTTCATCGAATCCACCCACAATTGTCTCGGCAAGATATGGAAAGAATCTACTACTGAATAAGTAGTTTGAAAGTACTTTGGCTACTGTTCTAACTTCAGGTTCTCTCTGATACATGAATCTATACAGATTAATCTCTGCTTGAGCATCGCGGATAAGGTTCTGCATGTCGCCTATGAAGCCTGCGCATGCTGCACCAATCTTTGATGTAATTTGGAAAACCTTTCTGACAGTCTTACTCACAACAAAGTATCCATAAGTAAGCCTCTTCTCCGCAGCTAATACCACCGCATCTCTACCTTTTATGCCGAGAGTCGTAGCTCCAGGGTAAGGATATTGGAAAGACATACGACCACCTACTCTAACCATAAAACATTCTTCCCCACTTCTTAAATGTTTTTAACCACCCTAACTTTTATTTTATCTCCAGCTCTAAGTCTTAGTTCTTCATTAGCAGACCCCATATTTCTAGAGATTTCGATGTACCCTGACCCCCCGATAGTTGTCAGAAAAGAGCCCTCTACTACTTCGCTGTAAGTCTTAACGAATGGACAGTTAACCGCTAAGCCCGTGAAGGTAGAAATCTCGATAATGTCTGTGAAAACTATTCCTATGTCTAAAGGTTTAAGGTTAGTTATTATGTTTCCAAATCTATCAACGTGTAGTACAGTCGCTTCAATGTAATCTTCCCTCTTTACAGGATTGGGTAACGTGAACTTTCTGTATTCTACTAGTTCTCTACCCAACCGACTCAGAGGCACATCTGAAACTATCATACCTACGACGTGTGCGAAAACATCTCTACCATGAAAGGTTTCACCAGTCCTCCTAGGAAGATTGGATTCGTCAATCTCATAGGCAGACACTATTCCTAACTGTTCTGCGGCCGGGATCATGACCCCAGTATCTGGTCCGACGAATAGATCACCTCTAGATGTCTGTATTATTATTGGTTTTCTCATTCCACCCACATATGGGTCAATTATGCATAGATGGATTGTTCCAGGAGGCATATACTGAACATAAGTTGTAAGCAAGAATGCGGCTTCGAGCTCGTTGAATGGTTCAACTTCATGTGTAACATCGATTATCACTGTATCGATCCTATAACTTAATATCACCGCTTTTACCTGGGCGACATACGTATCCCTTAAACCGTAATCCGTCATAAAAGCAACTAAACGTCTATTACTCGGGCCAAGCATCATAAAAATAATACTGCAACCTTGGTATTTAATATAGAATTGCAATAACGAATTATGCTTAAAAACAAGAAGTCAAAGGAATTACACAGAGATGTTCATTGAGATCGATGGATCGATGGGTGAAGGAGGAGGTCAGATACTTAGAAACGCCGTAGCGTTATCTGCGGTCTTACTTAAGCCAGTCCGAATAAAGAATATTCGAGTCAAGAGGAGTAACCCTGGACTAAGACCTCAACATTTAACGGCTGTTAAGGCGGTGGGAGCACTATGTTCAGCGGAGGTCTCAGGTCTATCTGTAGGGTCTCTGGAAATATTCTTTAAGCCTTCAAAGAGACCTCAGGGGGGTTTCCTAAATTTTGATGCGGGCACAGCTGGATCCACTACATTAATGCTTCAGAGCTTGATGCCTACAATGTGTTATGCTTCAAAACCTGTTAACGTAGAGCTTAGAGGCGGAACAAATAATCCCATGGCCCCGCCCGTCGAGTATCTTCAACAAGTCCTCCTGCCTATAATAGAGAAGATGGGTGGAAGATTCAATGTCGAGCTTGTCAAGAGAGGATTCTATCCGAGAGGTGGGGGAATAGTTAGAGCCAGCTCTATTCCGGTAGATGTTCTCAAACCTTTAAAACTGGTTGAAATCAGAAAGGTTAGAAAGATAAGTGGGCTAAGCTATAGCTGTAGGCTTCCAGGACATATTGTTGAAAGGATGGCGAACACAGCAGAAAATATCTTGAGAAGAGAAGGCTACGATGTAGAGATAATTAGGGAGGCTCTCCAACCTGACAATCCTAGATGCTCAGTAGACCCTGGATGTGGAATAATACTTTTAGCAGAAACAGAGGATGGAACCGTAATTGGTGTAGATAGGTTAGGTGAGAAAGGAGTTCCCTCAGAAAGGATTGGAGAGGAAGCTGCAAAAGATCTGCTAGATGAATTGAGTAGAAACGCTCCTGTTGATAAGCATCTGGGAGACCAGTTAGTGATATGGGCATGTCTTGCAGAAGGCATATCCCAATACAGAGTAACGAATCTTACAAGACATACTATCACCAGCTTAGAGCTATGTAGAATTCTAACTAATGCCAAGATAAAGGTGGATGGAGTTGAGGGGGAACCTGCAACAATAACTATCGAGGGGATAGGTCTTAAGAGACGGTGAGATGAAGTTCCCCAGCACAATGTTGAACAGATGGAACCCGTAGAGGAGCAAGATAATTCAACATCCGTTTGAATAGTTATCCTTTTCTTATGTTAATATAAATATACTGGGCTCACCCCATTAACTTGGTGGTCTTTGAGGCGTGGGTTATTTGTAGGAAGATTCCAGCCTCCACATATAGGTCATTTAACGGCAATCAAGAACATATTGAAAGAGTGTGATGAATTGAATATAGTAGTGGGAAGCGCTCAATATAGTTACACTTTCAAGAATCCTTTTACAGCCGGAGAGAGAATTGAAATGATTAGATTGATGCTAAAAGAAGAGAACATATCATTAGACAAAGTAATTATCGTACCTATACCAGATATCGGTGAACATTCTTTATGGGTTTCAAGAGTAAAGACTTTTGTGCCAAAATTTGATATCGTATACTCTAATAATCCTCTAGTTCAAAGATTGTTCGCCGATGCGGGATACCAAGTTAAACAAATTGAACTATATAGAAGAGAAGAAGTGATAGGGACGCTCATCAGAAAAAAGATGATTAAAGATGAAGACTGGAAACAATACATTCCAAGGATAGTTGTAGAGTATATTGATTCCATTAGAGGGGTTGAGAGGATAAAACAAATATGCAAGACAGATTATCCAGAAGAGAATATATCTTCGGCAACCTGCCAATCTCCGGAAGATTCTATAGAATCCTGAAGAATGATATTCTATGAAGAACTTTCTCCTTTCAGCTTATTGAGTCAGTTCTACTTTCTGTGACAAGTCCTCCATAGCTCTATACAGCCACTTAGCCTTTCTTCCTCTTTTCTTCTTCGAAGACCTAATCCTCTCTATTAAACCTAGAGATACAAGATGTTCTAGTACTGGTCTTACATGCTTGAAGTCCTTAGGTGCCCAACCTCTTCTCACAAGCTCGGAGGCGATGTCTCCCGCTGTTTTCCAATCGTCTAAGAAACCTTCCATAGCAAGAAGCATTATTCTCCCATGAAGCTCGCTCGCCTTTATTTTTATGTGTATCGGCTTCTTTTCTAGAACTATTCTCGGAACCTCAACATTTATCCTGATCTCAGGCATCTTCTTCAAAATGGTGTCCAGAGCAAGTTCAAGTGTTTCTACTCTATGTCTTAATTCTTCTATAGTCTTCTCCAGATTCTGCGACTTCATTTCAAGTTAATCAAGTAGATTGTAGGCTTTATGGATTAACACCTTACTGAAAATGAACTTAAACTAAAATAGCATAAAATCAAAAACAATAAATAATAGAATATTCGGGTGCTATATACTTCGAGTAAAAACCGAGTAGAAAAAGCATTAAATTATTTAAGAGCCTATTTATATGCTCGCCTTTTAACCTGCTCAGCATATATTTAAAAATAGGAAAATCAGGATAATCTTGAACACATTAGTTGATGGGTATGAGAAGTGAAGACTACCATAATCTACTGGATAATAGTGAAGTATACCGCAGAGAACCATACATGAAAGCTTTCTCTATCGTTGATAGATATCTTGAATGTTTTTCCAAATACTATCATTTAGGGTTGGAAGTCGGAGAGAAGATAAAGGATTTCATACCATCTAGAATAGTTTACCTAGGCATTGGTGGATCAGCGATTGCAGGAGACTTCATCAATATTATAACCGAAGAGGTTCCAGTGATAGTTCACAGAGATTACATGGTTTTTAGATCTAATCCAGATGACTTGATAATAGCCGTCAGCTATTCAGGGGATACTGCAGAGATATTTCCAACGCTCCTAAAAAATCTAGAACTAAATCGTAGAATGATCATGATCACTTCAGATGGAAGATTAAGAAAGCTAGCTGAGAAAATGAATTTTCCTTCAATTATCCTAGAACCTGGTATCCCGCCTAGATATGCTTTCCCACATACTCTAGGAGCCCTTCTTGGATTGATTCAATCTCTAGGTATAAAAATTGAGACTCTGTCGGGAAGTATTGTAGAGACCGGGAAGATTAAAGAGAATTTTGTTCCTGAAACTCCTACAGCTAAGAACCTGGCAAAGAAATCTGCTTCCAGAATAGTTGGTATGCTTCCAATAGTGTATGGGTATGGTAAAGCGGTTCCGATAGCATATCGTCTGAAATGCCAGTTAAACGAGAATAGTAAGATTTTTTCACACTTCTGTGAAGTCCCTGAAGCTTTCCATAATGATGTTGAAATACTTAATGAGAAAACGGTCCTTCTGGCTCCGAGACTTTCTAATGAACCAAATGAGATTGATGAGGTTTATAGAGCTCTTTCGAGCTTCCTCAGAGAAAACTATATCGAGTTGAAAGTTCCAGCTGGAAATTTTTTGAGTGAGATACTTTCTCTACTTATCTTAGTCGATTATATTAGCTTATATGCTGCTATACTTAGGAATGTTGACCCACTGGCTCTTTATGTAATCCCTAAATTGAAGGATAACAATAGAAACTATCAAGAAATATTGAAGAATGTTGATGAGAGACTTGGAAAGATATAGATGGATCGTCTCGGCAGGCATAATAGACGTAAAGAAGAGAGTTATAATAGTATTGATTTTTACTTTCACCTTGTATTCTCTTTTATACATTGCATCAACGATACCTTTATCGAGTGAAGAAGCCGATTTATTGATGAAGGAGGCAGAAGAAATCTTTAAACAGCGCTTTACAATCATAGACATCTTCTTAAACAATTTCCTGATCTCATTGATAATGTTAATCCCCGTAGCTGGACCGATCGTCGGAGGCTACATAATCTTTACCACTGGGAGATTATTAGGAGCCTTATCGGTCTCCACAGGTTTTCCCCCCATACTCCTAATATCCTTAACCATTATAACAATCTATGGATTGATAGAATTCTTAGCGTATGGGACAGCATTCACAGAAAGCATATTGTTTACTTACAGCATATTCAAGAAGAAGACTAGAATAGAGTCGAGATGGTTGATAATATCAATTGCAGGGACTGCGATACTATTATTAGCCGCCGCTGCATTAGAGTATACGTTAATTCAATTCTTCGGACAAGTGTATCCAGGCGTAGAAGAGTTTGCAGCAAGAATATAATCGTCTTCTTAAAGATAAATAGCTCCAGATGGAGATATACATCGAGCCGGGGTACCTTAGCCAGGTAGAGGGTCGGCCTCGAGATCAATAATAAGCATGGTCAGACTGAGAAGAGTTAGCCGATGCCCCATTAATTATTGGGGAAACGGGGCTCGTGGGTTCAAATCCCACCCCCGGCGTACATTCGTTTAATAGGTGTTTGAAAATCTTCGGCTATCCTATGGATCTCCGAAGTCTTGCTGCTTCAACTAGTTCATGCTTAGCTCTATCGTATTCTTCTTCTAAAATCGAGATCAAGAAGTTCTCTATAATGTTAGCGTATCTTCTATCTGAGAAGCTCCTTCCACCTATCTTTATCCCAAATAACTCCGAGGTCGTTTCTAAGTCTTCCATGTATGAGGGAATAAACTCTTCATAGAACTCTTTAGAGAAGTGTTTGAGAAGATTTCCTCTATTTTCTACAAGGAGAGAAAATGCTTCCCATACAACTCTTCTAGCTGCTTCTTCTAGGTCATCTCTCAATCTTACATGAACTTCTCTAAGAACATCATATTCTTCTTCACCTAGACCCTTCAATACTCTCATGCCTATGAATTCTGGGGGGATCCCGAGAGAGTAGAATGCTCCAGTAAATGGAATTGCACGGGGAAGAGATTTTCCTATCAATCTCCTTGAGTATCCATATAACCCGATGTGTAGCTTTCTACTCCTGCGAGGTGGGATGAAAGACGCCACATAATTTACAGCGTCTATGGCTGATTCGAGAGTCTCCTGATATTTTCGTGAAAATTTCTGAATGACGTTAACAATGGTTTCTTCGACTTCAGTAAGGTCTCTAGGCTCACCGTATGGTAGCATGTTGTTCAATTTCTTTACAGCCTCTACGACTTCATTCTCAGGGTAATCATATCTGTATGCAGACTGAATCGTAACAGTCCATGTTCCCTTATATTCTTCAACGAACCCCTCGATGTTTATGGGAGAGTTATGGCCTCTGAACGGTAAGCATCCTGCCCCGATTATAGGGTATATGTCTATGCCTGTCTGGTTTCTAATATTCCAGAGCTTTGATAAAGCTAATTTTGCGAGGAGCGTGGCGGCCACATATCCATAGTTTAATGCAGGGTCAGACCTCGCTAGGAAAACTCTAAGATAGCTTGGTGAGACAAGCTCTATATATCTCATTATTATTTCGTCACATGATATCAGGGAGTTCATATCCTCAATCAACGGTATAACTTCTATTTCTTTTGGATAAACTTCTCCTACCAGTTCTTTCAATTTTAATCCTTGGTAGTCTATCTGTTCATTAAATGGTTCAACGATGACTTTCCTATATGTCTCCCTAACTCTAATTAGGTCAACATGGCTTACTGTAAAAGGCAGGATTACTTCGAAGATAGATTTACGGGGATGCTCGTTGTAGAAGGTCATTGCAACATCATTATGTTTAGGTATAGATTGAAGAGTCTCCAAGAATATCTTCTTCTCAGCTACTTCTATTAATGGGTTAGGAATTCTAAGAGTTAAGAATATATCTTCTCCTAGTTTATTCTCAATGAAGTACTCGGGATAATTTGTTAAGAGTTTTCTAACTACTTGCGGGTCTATGTCTTTGCCCTCAGCGTCCCACATAGCTTCTCTACACCCTAGGAAAACGTAGGCATGATATGCTTCGTAGACTTCATCTTCCCCAGCTATAACCTCGTTCTTACACCACTTCGGTATAGAAGCATTATCAGGATGTTGAGAGGCCATTGTCTTAGGGATCAGTCTATCTCTTTTCATCTTTTGAATATGCTTTCATTTGCTTATTATTATTTATTAAGGGAGAAGCATCCGTAGAAAAGGTTTTTAGAGAATCTGTAGATTGGAGATTTTGAGAAAGGTTAAAGTAGTCTCTGAAAAATCTTAACGCAGGTGTAAAGTCTTGAAAGTACTTCAACTACATGTTGATCTTGTCGAGTATGAGCCAATCCAGGTGGAGAGCTCAGTCTATGAAGAGGTGGAAAAAAAGGCATATAGAGTAGATGATGCTCTCCTACTTCTTGTATGCGTGGAGAAAGATGACGTCGTGGATTTGGCAAGCGAGGTTGTTAGGGACTCTCTTGAATTCATGAATAGGATGAAGATAAGAAGGCTAGTCATATACCCGTATGCTCATCTAAGCACTGAGCTCGCTCCACCACATAAAGCATTAGGCATACTAAATAAGATTAGGACTGAAGCATCGTCAAACAACATAGAAGTACATTATGCTCCATTCGGCTGGAATAAACGTTTGGTTATTGCAGTTAAAGGTCATCCACTAGCTGAGCAGTTGAAGAGTTATGGAGCCCGAGAGGGGTCAAAAGAAGAACCCGTATCGAAAGCATTACTGATGGAGGAAAAATTGAGGTCCTACTGGTTTATCCTTACTCCAGAGGGTCGGATGATCCCGGTGGAGCAGTTCGACTTTACAGGTCGCAGCAACCTTGAATTCTTAACACGATATGAGATCGCTAAATCTAGGGCCGTTTTGGAGCAGCCTCCACACGTCCAGTTAATGAAGAAGCTTGAGATAGCAGATTATGAGAATGGAAGTGATCCAGGGAATATGCGGTGGCCCGCTAAAGGTAGATTGATAAAATCTCTGCTTGAACAATACGTTACATCCAAGGTTATCGATTATGGCGGCGTGGAGGTTGAGACCCCGATAATGTATGATATGCATCATCCAAGCCTCGAAAAATATCTACATAGATTTCCTGCAAGGCAATACGTTATCAAAACAGAGGATAAAGAATATTTCTTAAGGTTCGCAGCATGTTTCGGCCAATTCTTGATGGCGAGCGACATGGTTTTATCATATCGTCATCTACCTTTCTGGCTCTATGAGCTAACCAGATATAGCTTTAGGAGGGAGAAAAGTGGAGAGTTAGCAGGGCTTAGA
>Ga0105162_1001053_pt1 | contig 16518 bp, 17 predicted proteins | sample JNZ201metaG_FD_81532 | JGI IMG/M metagenome (GOLD analysis project Ga0105162, IMG submission 81532) | Hot spring microbial communities from Jinze hot spring, China to study Microbial Dark Matter (Phase II) - JNZ 20120812A | ecosystem: Environmental > Aquatic > Thermal springs > Hot (42-90C) >...
CAGGCTTATGGAGAAGAAAAAGGCTTTTTTAAAAATAATTACTCTTCTTTCTTTAACTTTTTAAAGAGACAGCCCCATTCACCCGTTCCTCTTACGCTAAATACTGGAGAGATACCCATAGTTGGAAATACCCAGGAACAACCCTTTCCTGAGAATATAAAAAAAGAATTTCAAAGAAGAGGGTTTCTCTCATGCGCAACTATTCCCCTATCTAAAGGTGGGAAAATTTATGGTGTATTAGTTCTTTACTCACCTCAAGCTCACTTTTTTACTGAAGAGCTAAAACCCATATTAAAAGAAATTTCTCAAGATATATCCTTTGCCCTGGACAAAATTGAACTGCTGAAAGAATATCAGTTACTTCACCAAGTAATGGAGGCAAGCAACGAATGGGTGGTGATCACAGATGAAAAGGGTACTATCCTTTATGTCACACCATATGTAAGTAAGCTTTCTGGATACACCCGTGAGGAAATCGTAGGCCAGAATCCCAGGATTTTTAAATCTGGCTATCACAGTCAAGAATTTTACGAAATTTTGTGGAAAACTATACTTTCGGGCAAAACTTTTAACACAATTATAGTCAATAAAAGCAAAAGTGGGAAGCTTTTTAAATTGGAAGAGGCCATTCATCCTGTATCTCTTCCTGGCGGTGAAAAGAGATTTATTGCTATTGGAAAGGATGTGACTAAGGAGGAACATCTATTAAGAGAAATTGAGTATTTCAAATTTTTTGATCCCCTTACAGGGGTTTATAATCTCACTTCTTTTATTTTTAAAGTTAATGAAGAAATAAAGAATAATAATGCCCTTTCGGTAATGATCCTTTTAGATCTCTAGAACTTATCTTATATTAATTAATTAAATTAATTAAATTATAATTGTGGAATATGGCAGGGAGATTAAATCTTAAAAGAAGTAGCTGGGAGATTAAAAAATTTGGTTAGAGAGGGAGACTTCATAGGAAGAGCTGGAGGTGATGAGTTTATACTTTGGATCTCAAGGCTACCTAATCCTGAGGTCATAAATAAAACTCTTGAAAAAATTAAACAAAGCCTTGACCTTCCCTTTGAAACTGAAAAGGACAAAATTAACCTCGAATATAATTTGAGTCTTGTTCTCTATCCTAAAGATGGTAAAACCTTCGAAGAACTCTTTGAAAGGGCAAGCCTAACCCTTAAACTTGCTAAAGAGGAAGAGAGTAAGTTTAAATTTTTTGATGCCAAGTTGGAAAAAGATTTTCAGAAATTTATCTCTTCGGAAGTTTTGATAATAAAGGCCTTAGAAAAGAACCTTTTTTACTTTTATTACCTGCCTATTTGGGATATCTCTACATACAAGATTGTGCATTTTGAAGCCTTGGTAAGAATAAAGGATGGACAAAAAATATATACTCCCGCGGAATTTATTGATTATTTAGAAGCGAGTCCTTATTTAAGGAGCTTTGAGGCCTGGGCCTTTAGAAAAATTATCGAAATGATTCAAAAATGGAATCATCCCTTTGCTTTAAATATATCTGCTCGCACCTTTTTTGAAAAAGATTTTATAAATCGGTTAAGAGAAATTCCACAAGATATTCTTCCTTATTTAGCTTTGGAAATCACAGAAAGGGCTCTCATTAAAGATCTAAGCAAAGCCAAAAAAATCATTAAGGAGCTTAAAAGGCTGACCTCTCCTCAGAGATCTCTAAAGATTGCCCTTGATGACTTTGGTACAGGATATTCTTTTCTAATGGAATTAAGAGAACTTCCTGTAGACATAATCAAAATTGACCGCTCCTTTATTGCCGATTTGACCAAAGGGAAAAAGGAGCTTTCCTTAGTTAAATCTGTAATAGACCTTGCCCATAATTTTGAAATGGTAGTCTGTGCTGAGGGAGTAGAAACAGAAGAGCAGTTAAAGATCCTTAAGAGATTGGGGTGTGACTATGTGATGGGGTTCTATTTTGGAAAGCCTATCTCTGAAGAAGAACTGGAAGGCTTACTCCTCAAGTTTAGGTAAGGGCACTTGTTTTTTTAAAAAGAAAAATTAAAATTAAACTGAGTTGGAGGGGTGCCCGAGTGGACGAAGGGGTGCGACTGGAAATCGCATGTATGGGGCAAAACCCCGTACCGCGGGTTCGAATCCCGCCCCCTCCGTTTATCAATAAAAGTCTTTTCTACTTGATCTGTCACCTCTCAACTTCTTAATTCATCCATTGAAAATCCCTATCTATATGAACCTGAAGAACTCTTTAAAATCTTCTCTGCTTTGCCAGAAAGACTAACAAGGAAAAGAGGCCTCCCTGATCCCCCTTTATTTTTATTGACTTTTTCCGATTTTTATCTAAAATAGGTGAAGGTATGCGCTATTGCCTCAAGCTATATTTCTTAGCTATCTTAATTATCCTATACCACCTTCCACTCTTTGCCTATGAGGACTCCCAAGAGAAAAGATTTAATCTTTGGCCTATAGTGGTCTATTCTAAAAACAAAGTTAAAGGTTATGAAAGATTAGAGGCCTTAGGCCCTTTTCTTTATAGGTATAAATTTGAAGAGGAAAATGGCACCTCAATTAGGCCTATTTATTCTTCTGTAGAGAGCCCTGAAGAAAAGAGGGCCTATTTCCTTTCTCCCTTAGGACTTTATAAAAGTGATAATGAGACCACTACACTTAAATTCATTCCCCTCGTGAATAAAAAAATAGAAAAGACCCCCAAAGAAGGGGAAGAGGGCTCTAAATGGGAATATTTTCCCATCTTTTGGGGTAAAACTGCTCAAAATGAGACTTATGGCGGCCTTTTCCCCATATATGGAAAATATAAAGATAGATTTGGCAGAGAGGAGATTACCTTTTTCCTCTGGCCCTTATATTCTAAGGTGACCTATGAAGAATACACCGCTCAAAATATCCTGTGGCCCTTTATCCGCATAGCCAAACCTAAGGATCCTGAAAATAAAAATTTTGGTGGTTTTAAGGTTTGGCCCTTTTATGGACATTTTAAAGAAGGAGAAGAGGAGAGAAAATTTGTGCTCTGGCCCTTTTACCTAAGAACCTTTTACAGAGATGAGCTGGGTAACTTTGAAAATAAATTATGGGTCTTTCCCTTTTATGGAAAGGAAGAGACAGATGTATATGAAAAGACAGTTTATCTCTGGCCCTTTTATCAGAGAATTTGTGCTACAGATCCCTTTTATGAGCAGATTGATGCTCCCTGGCCCTTTTATAGACATATAAAAGGGGAAAAAAGAGAAGGAAAAAGATACTGGCCCCTTTATGGATATCTCAAAAAGGAAGATTCCTTTGATAGCTTTATCCTCTGGCCCTTTTATTTTTACAAGGAGGATAACTTTTATAGAAATAATATGACTTACCTGGAAAGAGAGCATCGCTTTCTTCTCTTATCTAAGGAAAATCAGATCTATGAAAATAATACCCTAAGTCGCCGAGAACTTCGTCTTTGGCCCCTTTATTACTCCTATGAGGATCACAAAGCTCAGCTCAAAAGTCAATATTTTCCAGCACTTCTCCCCATCTTTGATGAAGGCATGGAAAGAAACTATGGGGCCCTCTTAAAACTTTTAGAGAACTTTGAAAAGGGAGATTATAGAATAGTTAAGCTCCTCTGGGGATTATATAGATTTGAAAAAATGGGCTCAAGAGAGGTTCAGGAGCTTGCTTTTCTTTTAAGAAGAGTAAGGGATGAAAGGACTGATTATATTGAATTTTTTGAAGGCCTTATAGGCTTTGGCAAAATTGAAACACATCCAGTCCTCAAGATCTTTTATATTAACATTTTACCCTATAGTGAGGTAGAGAAAAGGCAAAATGTGTCCCAAGATAGCGGTTTATCCGGGAACCTTTGATCCTATAACTAACGGCCATTTAGACCTTATAAAGAGGGCTCTTCAATTTTTTGATAAAATAATTTTAGCTATAGGTGAAAACCCTGCTAAAAAACCTCTTTTTAGCATTGAAGAAAGAATATATTTAGCCCAAAAGGCTTTAGAGGAAAATAACTTAGAAAAGTCGGTGGAGGTTGCCCATTTTTCAGGTCTACTTGTCGATTTTGCCAAGGAAAAGGGGGCCTGTGTCATCATTAGAGGTTTAAGGGCTGTTTCTGATTTTGAATATGAAATGCAGCTTGCTTTGATGAATCGCAAGCTTTCTAATTCCATTGATACTATCTTTCTTATGCCAAGCCTCCGCTACATATTTCTGAGTTCTTCTATCATCAAAGAGGCTGCTAAATTTGGGGGCCAAGTGGATGACCTTGTTCCCAAGATAGTTGCCGAAAAATTGAAAGAAAAATTTGCCTCATGACTAAATTCTTAAGCCATTTTTTGCTTTTCTTTCTTCTGATCTTCTTCCTTTCCCTTCAACTACTTCATGCAGAGATCAAACTCTACTATGAAATCTATTATGGCTCCATAAAATTAGGAGAAAGTCAGATCACAATTAATGACCGCCAATACATGGCCACAGCCTATACCACAGGAATTGGCAATGTCCTATATCCTTACACAGCTAAATGGACAACGGAGATTGATAAGGAAGGTTACCCCCTCAAAAGCATCATTTACTCTAAGGACAGGTTTAAAGAGAGAGAAAAAATTATTACCTTTGAGAAAGCCCTCAAAAGGGTCACCATAGAAAAAATTCTTCCTAAGAAAAAGAATAAAACTATTTCTTTACCCTTTCCCCTTTATGACGAATTAACTGCTTTTATTGCCTCATGGTCTCTTAATTATGTTAGCAATTCCAATTATGAACTACCCCTTTATGTTGATGAGGAAAGGCATCCTGTAAAGATAACTTTTAAAAGGAATACAAGTTGCACCTTCGAGAATCAAAATTTTACCTGCTGGGAAATCAGAGCCCTTTTGCCTGAAAAAAGTGAGCTTCTCAAACGTTCAAGAGAGGTTTACATCGTCCTTTTTCCCCAAAAAAAAATTCCTATAGAAATACGAGGTGTATTACCTATTTTTGGAAGCCTTACTGCCAAACTGAAGAAATATAGTCAAAGTTAAAAGCGAATTTTTAAGAAATCTTCCATGAGTTTCCTGATTTTGACAAAGGCCTCATGGCTTCCCCCTCTATCAGGATGAAGTTCCAAAATCTTAGCCCTAAAAAGTTTGAGAACTTCCTTTTTGGAAAGAGATAAAAGGACTTCTACAGAAATATGTAAACTGTAAGCCAATTCTTGATAGAGGCTATTTTCTATGGTTTGATAAACTCTGGGAACCTTCCTCCAGGGAAGGGCATCAAAATAGAACCAAACATAGCGAGATAGATATCTGGATAGGACCTCCTCTTCCATAAGCCCCATACGATAATCAGGCTCTGATGCAATTTGACAAAGATTTTCCAAAAAGAGCCTATCTCTATCTTCCAGGTTATCTACCCTTTGCAAAGCAAAGATAGCTAAAAGATAGCGAATTCGCTCTCTAAAATTAAGACGGTCCTCCATATCCCAGAGTAGATTTTCAATCTCATCTCTTGATTTATTTAGGAGCTTATGATAAAAGGGGAAAGGGCGATTTACCACTCTTTGAGGCTCCCTGTGATCTAACTTTAAAACAATAAGCCTTAAGCGATCAAACCAGTGTATTTCTTCAGGTTTATAATTTCTAAGTTCCTGAGTTTTAATGGTCTTTCTGTTTTTAGAAAACTTTACCCATCTTTGGGCCTCTGGCTTTAAAAAGCGAAAGAAAAGTTCCTCAAGTTCAAATTGATCAGTGACCTTCCCCTTCTCCGCTAATTTCTCTTCTAAATCAATAGAAAAAGCTACATCGCTATAATAGGTAATGAATCTCTCAGGAGTAGATCCTAAATCTACGAGAACTCTACTTTTAAAATATGGTTCTTCATAATAAGATTCGTTAATACTATACTGATAACCACCTGGACTAATTCTTCTGCTAATATACATATAAAAAGGGGGCCTAATATGCCCCCAAACTGCTTTTAGATTTCTTTTACGGTGATAGACCCTGTAGGACAAACTTCCACACAGGTCTGGCAGCCAAGACAGTCTTCAGGTCTTGCCACAACGGGTTTGCCATCACTGCCCTTATCATAGACCTGAGCAGGACAGGAATCAATACAAGAACCACAGGCCTCACAGGTCTCAAAATTCACTGTAATTTCAAACATTTTACACCTCCTTTAATGTGATTTTTAGCTATTTCAAAAATCTTTCGGCTAATTCCAAAAAATTTTTTGCCCAATATTTTACACTAAAAACATGAATATGGGTATAGCTTGCCAATAAATTCTTATAAATAATTCCATCGTGCTTTCCATCCAAACCGACTCCCTTTTCTAATTGAAAAACAAATTGCATCTCCCTTTTTAATTCTATTTGAGAAGGAAAGGAATAATGGAATTCATGCCCTTTAATGGTATCTCCTAAAGGAAAATAAGGGTTATGCTTAATAACCTTAGCAATAACATACCCGTGTCCATATGGTTTTTTTGCAATTTTAAACTTAATAGGTAAAAGACCAACCATAGGGAACTTTTTCCCTTGCCACTCTATTTCTTCACCAAGAAACATAAGCCCACCACATTCTGCATATACTGGCATACCTTCTTCTATAAGATACTTAATGTCCCTTCTTAAATTTTCATTTTCAGCTAACTTTTCTGCATAGATTTCCGGAAACCCTCCTCCAAGATATAACGCAGAAACTTCTGAGGGAATTTTATTGTTCTCCAAAGAATTAATAAAAATTGGTTCAGCACCATAATTAATTAAAGACTCTAAATTTTCAGGATAATAAAATTGAAAGGCAGGATCCAAAAAAACACCTATTTTAAGCTTATATTTCTTTTTTGTTGATTCAATATTTTCAGAAATTTTAAGGGCCGGAGCTGATTTAGCAATTTCAATAATTTTTTCTATATCAATATTGTTTGAAGCAATTTCCTTTAATTGCTCTAAAAAATTAAGTTTTTCTTCAAAAGAAGTAATCAATCCTAGATGTCTTTCCTTTACAATCTCTTTAAAACGAGGAATTACTCCTAAGACAGAAACATCGGTATACCTTTCTATAGAGTTCCTAATTATAGACTCATGCCTTGGATTGGCTATGTTATTTAAAATAGCACCTCTAATCCTTAAATCTTGATCAAATTCAATAAATCCCTTTAAAAGGGCAGCCATGCTACGAGTTGCCTTGGTACAGTCAAGAACTAGAATAATAGGTGCTTTTAAAAGCTTAGACATTCTCCCAGTACTACAACTTCCCTCAACATCTACACCGTCAAAAAGCCCTCTATTTCCCTCAACAATAGCAATATCACAACCTTGGCAACCTTTATAAAAACTGAATAAATTATGCTCTGCATCAAATAGAAAAAGATCTAAATTGCGACAAGGTTTTTGTGCAACCCTTCCTAACCAACCCGCATCAATATAATCCGGTCCCTTTTTAAATGGTGCTACTTGATATCCCCTTTCATTAAGTAGGGAAATTAAGAGTAAAGTGAATATGGTCTTTCCTGCTCCACCTCTATGAGATGATATAATAACTCGTGGTATAGAAAAAAAAGTCATAATAGTAAATAATATTGTTATGATTTACGATAAAAGATAATGATGCTTATTTTAATTTTCAAGAGAATGTATTAAAATCTAAACTTTTTTAAGAAAGGCACAAAGGGCAAGAAGAAAGGGAGCCCCTTGCATTACTTTTAGTTTAATCCTTTTTTAGCTTCACAATAAGATTTCTTCTCCTATCCACTTCTAAAACTATTTTATAAAGTATAGTTAATACTAAAAACCCTGTAGCCCATACTCCAAGTGTGATCATAATTTCCGGAAAGGTTGGTCTGTAAGGAGTTATAGTTTCAAAGGGATTAGGCGTAAATCCTCCAGTTACTAAACCAATCCCCTTTTCTATATAGGCACTAAAAAAAACAGCAATACTGGCAAGCACCAAGGTAGTCTCTTTTTTTCTAGTACTTGGATTTATTAAAAGAACTAAAGCAATAACTGCTAAAATTACTGCAGTCCACATAAAGGGAACCCATTCAGCATGTCCCTCGTATCCAGTAAATAAATATAAGAAGGAGGCTTTATGCCCTGGTATATTGCTGTAAAAGGAAGTAAAGATTTCAAAAAGATAAAAAGCAATAAAAGCTATATAAAAATAAGTTATCGTTTTACCTAAGGTGTTAAAAGCTTTTTCTCCTATATCAAAATCAGCTACCTTTTTAAGCAAACTTGCTAATATTACAAGCAAGGCAGGCCCTGAACAAAAGGCTGAAGCTAAAAATTTAGGTGCCATTATGGCAGTTAACCAATAGTGTCTTCCAGGTAAGCCTTGATATATAAAGGCTGTGACTATATGTATTAAGGGTGCCCACATTATGGCTATATATATAATAGGCTTTAACCAAGAGGGATAAGAGGTCCCTTTATAGTAAGAATGTAAAACCGTCCAGGCACAAATTAAATTGAGAATAAGATAACCATTTAAAACAATAACATCATAAAATAAAATGGAATTTGGTGTAGGATATCTTAAAACATTAAATACTCTCATCGGTTGTCCCATATCAAAAACGACAAAAAGTAAACACATAGTAATAGCGGAAACAGCTAAGAACTCACCCATAAGAGTCATTTTACTATACACCTTGTGATTATGCCAATAATAAGGTAACACTATAGTTACAGCAGAGGCTGCAACTCCAACTAAAAATGTAAAGTTAGCAATATAAAAAGCCCAGGAAACATCTCTGCTCATTCCAGTTATCCCTAAACCTATTTTTAACTGATGAAAAATATAAAAATAAAAACCAATGAAACTAAATAAACCCAAAAAAGCTAACCATAACCAATATTTTTTAGATCCCCTTAAGGCATACTCTATCATAATTACCTCCTAATACTTGATTTCTAAATTTGTAATTTTTTCCAACAAACCTATAAAACATAGTATACTGATGGATTTGTACCTAACTCAGGTTTTCTTCTAATAGCAAATCTTTCCTTAAGTATTTGTCTTATCTCTGAATTGGGATCATTTAAATCGCCAAAAATTAGAGCCTTAGAGGAGCAAGCTTCTACACAAGCAGGAAGCTTCCCTTCATCTAATCTTTCATAACAGAATAGACATTTCTCTACTACCCCTGGGGTTCTCGTTGGAAACTCTGGGTTTACCTTAACTAAATAGGGACGTGGATCTATCCAATTAAAGGATCTTGAGCCATAGGGACATCCTGCCATACAAAAACGACATCCTATACACCTGTGAAAATCCATCATCACTATACCATCAGAACGTTTAAAAGTTGCCTTGGTGGGACAAACCCTAACACATGGAGGATCATCACAATGATTGCATAGCAATAAAAATGGAAATTTAGAAAGATGTTCTATAATTCTATCATCTTTAAGGTCAGGAAAGGCATGCTCAAATTTATCTACCCAAATCCACTTTATTTCCTTTTTTTTATCTGGAATATTTGGAACATTATGCGTCAAATGACAAGCTTGTATAGCAGCACAGTTTGAAAGACAATTTTCTCCTGCTTCTACACATTTTTTGACATCAATTACCAGTCCCCATCTTTGCCCTTTTAACGCTCCCTCAGGGGCTGTATGCTCCACAACTTTTACTTCAGCCTTTGAAAATAAATTTCCAAAACCAGCCACTCCTATGGTGCTAATAGAACCTATACCTAAAAATTTTAAAAAAGTCCTTCTTTTTATTGCCATTTTTTAACCTCCTCAGGTGCTATATGACATTTCCAACAATCTGGCTTAACTACTAAATTATTATGACATCTGTCACAAAATTTCTCTTTGCTGGTATGACATTTCATACAAGTTCTTTGGAGACTCATTTTGTAAATTTTACCTTCCGAGTTGATATAATTAACCTTTCCCTCTCTAACCTTTTGTTTTCTCCATTGATCAAGAAATTTCATATGATAAGCCTTCATATACTCAGTATCTTCAACGCATTTCTTTTCATCCTTAGGAAGCTCTGGCTTAGGTAAAGCCTCTACTTTACCAAAATTTAACCAAAAGGGCATGGCAAAAAAAATAATAAAAATAATAATTCCAATAATAACTTTAGTAGCATTATACATCGCTTATACCTCCTCTTCCATACCTTTTAAGGGTCTATATCTGAGATCTGTAGTCCTTTTTTTCTCTCCTTCCATAACAAGGGCATTTCCCACAAGTTCATGCACACCACAAACTGCAACATCAGGAACCCAATATCTCATCAAAGCAGATAAGGTAGCTCTGTCAATAGCACAGATACAAGCAAGTGTATTAACACCATAAGTCTTATAAACATAATCTACTGCATTAGCCCTAGGAAACCCCCCTCTCATTCTAATTTCCATATACTCATCAGTATTTAATCCAGAGCCACTTCCACAACAAAATGTCTTTTCTCTAATAGTATTTTCAGGCATTTCAACAAAATTATTGCAAACATGTTTCAAAATAAATCTTGGTTCCTCAAAAATTCCCATGGCTCTTGAAGTATTACATGAATCATGAAAAGTAACTACTAGATGATCGTTTCTTGAAGGATCTAGTTTTAACTTACCATGGGCTATTAGATCTGCCGTAAATTCACATATATGAACCACTTTGTGGTCCCTAGCATGCTCAAAAACTGTCCCTGTAATTGGAGATTTAGGTACTTCTAAGTAATCAAAAGGACCAAACCAGGTATTATGGTATTGATGCCAAATTCTCCACTGATGACCGCACTCACCACCAAGAATCCATTTAACCTTAAGACGCTTTGCCTCTTCATAAATTTTAGCATGTAATTTCTTTGCCAATTCTAGGGTATTAAAAAATCCAAAGTTTCCACCCTCTGAGGCATAGGTGCTAATGGTATAGTCAAGACCAATATGATGGAAAAGAAGGACATAGCCCATAAAGGTATAAATACCAGGATCCGCAAAAAAGTCTGCCGAAGGAGTCACAAATAAAACCTCAGCTCCTTTTTTATTTATTGGAACTTCAATATTTAAACCAGTTATTTCAGCTATATCGCCTAATAAAAAATCAATATTTTCTTTGATTGTATGTGGTTGAAGTCCTAAGTGGTTTCCAATAAAGTGTGAATTTCTAACGGGTTTCATAGCCCAATCAACAGCTATACCTAACTCATGAAGAATTTCACGCATAATAATTGTCACTTCTGCAGTATCAATCCCATAAGGACAAAAGACAGAACATCTACGACACTCGGTACATTGATAAAAATAATAATACCACTCCTTAAGAACATCTTCCGTTAAGGGCCTTGCACCGGCTAACCTTCCAAAAAGCTTCCCAAAAAAAGAAAATTCACCTTTAATAATAGATCTGATTAACTCTGCTCTTAAAACTGGCATGTTTTTAGGATCACCCGTTCCAAGAAAAAAGTGACATTTATCAGCACAAGCTCCACAACGCACACAAATATCCATAAATAACTTGAAGGATCTGAATCTATCCATTCTATCTCTTATAGCTTTTAAAAGACGATCTTTCCAATCCTCAGGTAAAGGCCATTTTTCATCTGTAGGTTGCCACTTACCTAAATTCGGTCTTCCTAAATCTTCCATAACCTGGGGTTCTACAGCATAACAATATTTTCCAGGTTCAAAGGTAGGCTTTATATCCATCCAATGCTTTTCAGGTGTTTTGTGTAAATCTAAGTCTTGAAGTAATTGATCAGGTTTTGGCAATTTACTCATATTAGCCCCTCCTTAAGCCTTCTTTAGAGTTTCTGTTCCCCATTCTTCATCAATAGGAATACCTGCTTCTTCCATTACATCTCTAAATTTCTCTTGCCATTCAGCATAGGTTGTATATTTAACTGGATAATCCCATGGATTAATATGTCTTTTTACTCTATTATCATTAGCCATATTTCTCGTTGGTGAAAAGAAAACTCCCACCATATGCACTAATTTACTAAAGGGAAAATAAGCAGCTAAACTTGAAACTAAAAATAAATGTATATAAAAAAGGAGACTTAATTTTCCCTTTGGAAGTGAAGGATTAAAAGTGGCTAATCCATAAGTTAATTGTTTGATAGCATAAAGATCAGGCTTAACATATAGCCTCATCAAAATCCCAGTAATTACAATAGAAATGATTAACAAAAGTGGAAAATAGTCTGACGCGTGAGACAAATAATTAACTTTGGCATCAAAGAGTCTTCTAAGCAATAGAAAACTTAGCCCTGCTAAGATCAAAAGATCTGTAATATAAATAGGAGGAAGACCAAGTTGAAAAAAACTATCTATATAGCTTATATTTTGAATAAAGGTAGGAATAGGATTTAAAAAAAACCTCAAATGCCTGATAAGAATAATCAGAAAAGACATATGAAATAAAATAGCTCCAAGCCATAACCATTTAGCTGATCCATAAATAAGTCTCTTTCCATCAAAATCAGCCCTCAGATTTCTAAAAAGAGATCTAAAAAGGAAAATTTCAAAAAACATCCTAAGATAGACTTCCCATGTAGAAACAGGTGATTCAAGTCTGCTGTGTTTAATCCATGAAAGACTTTTTTGCTGACCACAAGTGGTAGGGATTTTAAAAGGCTGTGGAGAACGAGCCCAATTAATTATTCTATAAATGAGTCCGAAAAAGAAAATAGCAAAGGCTAAATAAGGAATAAAAATGGCAAATAGACTGTTCAATCCTAAAGCACTTACACCTATAATAGGTAAAAGTATAAGAATTAAAAGCACAATTAAACTAAAAAGTAGATTCATAAGCCTACTCCCCTCTTTTAATGTTTTTTATTTTCAAATAAATTTTGACTTTCAAACTCCCCTATTAATCCAGCCCTTTTTAAAAGCAAATAATTCGCTCTTTTCCACTCTTCTAATCTAATTTCATACAATCTTTCACGATATCTTTGATAAAAATCTATGAATCTAAGTATAAAACTATTAATTTTATCTTCAAGCTCTAAAAAGGGCCTCACTCCAAAGTCCTCAATAATTTTTTCACCATAATGTTCTCGCAAAATTTTCTTCAAATCAAGAAAAAACAGACAAGCTGTGGATGGGGTAACCTCTTGCACTGCCCTAATTTGGGCAAGTTTATCTAAATATGGATCAATCTTATCCCAGGAAAATTCCTCTCCTAAAGCCTCTACAAGACCTCTAAAACTTTCCTCTATATGATAAGCAAAAGGATTAGTAAATTGATCTATCTCTTTTTTGAAAAAGGCTGCAGCTTCTCCAAATCGTTCCCAAAAGGAATTTAACCATAACTTTAAAATAGTACCTTTATGCTTTTCTATAAAAGCGGTAAAACTCACAACCCCCTCCCGAATCTTAACTACAATTTTTATATCAAGGAAAATTGAAAGTCAAGGGAAAAAATTAGCAAATGTTTATAAAAAAACTAAATTTATAACTTTTTAAAGAGTGTTTTCTGAAAAATTCAAAAATTTTCTTTTTTATTCTTTCCAAAGTTTAGCTAACCGCTTCAAAAGATATGCTTTTTCAGAGGTTTCTATGTGAGCTTTATTCAATATTTCTTCTAATTGATAAATTGTATTTTCATAAACTTTAGGATTGATCTTATATGGATAACCATCCTTTCCACCATGGGCAAAACTATAGTGCACAGGATCAAGTCTGCAGGCTTTAGTGTTATAAATTAATTCTGCGGTAAGAGTTAGTGCCCTTAGAGCTTTTGCTCCAAGTCCCGGAGTTAAAACAAGATCCTTAAAGGTTTTAGGAGGGTTTTCATAGGTTTTCTCCCATATTTTAGGTAATAGCTCACAGGGGATATCTTTATAACTCAAACTATGTTCTCTCTTAAAAAAGATCCTTTCCATTACTTTAATTTCCTTTAAAATTTTATTTAAATCCTCTCTTAGCAGATCAAGTATAGAATTTCTTACTCCTTGACTTCTTGAAGTGGCTAAATTTAAAACCTCCCTTCTTTTAATGGCTGAAACAATACCTTTGTGCGGATCAGAAAAAAAATCCTTAGCAACTTCAGCCTTCCAATGATATCTTCTGGCATAGAGGTTTTTCTCATCCATACCTTGTTGGATTACTGCCCAATCTCTATCCTTGGTAAAAATGAAAAGATGGAAATAAAGGGTAAATCCATCTTGAAGAACACTATTATCAATCTTGGCAATGAGTCTACTTAAAAGAACAAATTGAGACACATCCCTTTCTAGAGAGGCTAATTCACCCCAAAACTCAATTTCTTGAGGAGTATGTAAAGCCATATTTCCTTTACCACCACAAATAAAAATTCCCAGGTCTTTAAAATATGGTTCTAACCCTTTTTTTATAGCCCCTCCTACTGTGGTAGTAAGTCCTGATGAATGCCAATCAAAGCCAAGTAAGCATCCAAAGGCTTGAAACCAAAAGGGATCTGATAATCTAAAAAGCAGTTCCTTCCTACCGAATTCTTTATATATAACTAACAAAATAGCCCGACTTAAGCGCACCATTTTTTCAAAAAGCCAGGGAGGACATTTACCCCCATGTAAAGGTAAATCTACTACATATCTTTTAACCATTTTTCTCTTCCAAGGCCTTTTCAATTTCTTGGAGAATAATTAGGCAAATTTCTTCAGGCATAGGTGAATTCCTAATAGGTCTACCCACAACTAAAAGATCAGCCCCTGCTTTAATCGCTTCATAAGGTGTTGCTGTCCTTACCTGATCATCCAGGTTTCTATCTTCCAATCTTATTCCAGGTACTACTGTTAATAGATGGGGAAAAGAATTTTTAATTAATCCCACTTCTTTAGCAGAGCAAACAATCCCATCACAGCCAACGATATTAGCAAGAAGTGTTAATCTATAAACTAAATCCTCCGTTTTATAGAGTAGCTCTCCGTTGAACCCAAGTTCAAGTAAATCTGCCTTGTCAAGAGAGGTTAAAAGGGTTACGCCAAGAATTTTTACTCCTCCCTGAGAGGTCTTTAGGGCTTCTTCTAAAGCCCTTCGCCCTGCAAGAATGTGCACCGTTAAATAATCTACTCCATAAGCACTTGCAGATCTTACTGCTCCAGCCACTGTATTAGGAATATCAAAAAGTTTAAGGTCTAAAAAAATTTGTGAAGCTCCTTTTTTCTTTATTACTTCTATTGCCTTAGGACCTTCTTTAACAAAAAGTTCTAATCCAATTTTAAAAACACCCACAAAGGGATTAAGTCTTTCTACCCAAAAAACTGCTTCATCTAAATGGGAAAAATCAAGAGGGAAAATTAGTCTTCCCTTGAGATCCTTCATCTCTTAACTCCTTAATGCTATCCAAAAATTCTTCCACATCTTTAAAATCTTTATATACCGAGGCAAATCTAATATATGCCACTTTATCCCATCTTTTTAATACTTCCATAACCTTTTCACCTATGTAACTTGCTGGGATTTCCTTATCTCCTCTTTGAATAAGATCAAGTTCTAATTCATGAATAAATCCTTTAATATTATTTTCACTTATGGGTCTTTTATGACATGCCTTATGGATCCCTGAAAGTAATTTTTCTCTGCTATATGGTTCTCTCCTTCCATCTTTTTTTACTATCATTATATCTAATTCTAACTTCTCATAGGTGGTAAATCTATAACCACATTTTGAACACTCCCTTCTTCTCCTTATAGAAAAACCATCTTCAATTACACGAGAATCTATAACTCTTGTCTCAGGTTCCTTACACTTAGGGCATTTCACCTTATTCTTCCTGCAAAAAGGGATTAAATTTCTTCTCATGGCCGATGGTGGAGACTGGTTTGGGCCCATAGTCATGACCAGGATAAATAAGGGTCTTCTCAGGAAGCTTGAAAAGTTTTTCCTTAATTGAGGTCAGCATGAGCCCATAGTTTCCACCAGGGAGATCGGCTCTGCCAATTCCCTCCACAAAAAGTGTATCCCCCGTAAATATAAGGCCTTCCTCAGCACTGTAATAGCAAACTGAGCCTGGAGAATGCCCAGGAGTATGAATGACCTCCAAAGATTTGTCTCCAAGGGCTATCCGGTCCCCTTCCTTGAGAAGATGGTCAGCTTGAGGATTTTCTGTGAAACCCCAAAGCTTAAAGGTTATAAAATTTTCCTTTATCCTGAAAAATTGATCATCCTCCTCATGGAGTAGAAAGGGAATTTTTAGGTGTTTTCTCAGATAATCTACTCCTAAAATGTGGTCAGGATGGCCATGGGTCCCAAGAATATACTTAGGCTTTAGCCTAAGCTCTTCGATCCTTTTAAGTATGCGAGGATCACTATCTCCAGGGTCTATAATGAGGGCTTCCTTGGTCTCTTCATCATAAGCCAAATAGCAACAGACCTGAAGTGGTCCCACAATGAGAATGTCTACCTTCATAACCTTAGCCTCTTGCCCTAAGGATAAGCTCTTTCATCTCTCTTACTGCCTCCTTCATACCTACCATAATAGCTCTTCCTACAATAGCATGACCTATACTAAACTCCTCAATCTCTGGAATGGCTGCAACTGGTCCAATATTCTCATAGTTTAATCCATGACCTGCATGCACGATGAAGCCCAAATCCTTGGC
>Ga0105162_1001055_pt1 | contig 16516 bp, 21 predicted proteins | sample JNZ201metaG_FD_81532 | JGI IMG/M metagenome (GOLD analysis project Ga0105162, IMG submission 81532) | Hot spring microbial communities from Jinze hot spring, China to study Microbial Dark Matter (Phase II) - JNZ 20120812A | ecosystem: Environmental > Aquatic > Thermal springs > Hot (42-90C) >...
CCCCCGCATTAATCCATGTTAAAACATATTCTAATTGCGCTCATAATTATTTAGACTGTGTCTTCTGTAAAAGTTTTAAGCTGTTTTAGCCCCTATAGATACTTGGAGTGCCTCAATGACAGTGCGGTAGCTGTCAGAGGCGGGAGGATATATGCGTGCTTCGAGGCGGGCTCTGTGGTGCCCGCTGATGTGGCTCCCGATGACCCTGCAATAGATGAGCAAGTGATGAGGGAGAAGCCCGTGTCAACAAAACCCAAAATAATCAAAAACACCTAAACAAACCCAAATAAGCGACACGGGCAACCACTACGACTTACTAGGGTGTTGAGAAGGAAGTAATGGTGTGTGTAAAGGTGCTTGATTGGAGAAAGGGGGGAGCCGGGAGGCGCGAGTAAGTGAGGGCATCATGGTATTAAAACCGTAGATCCAGATACTGGAGAAACGGGATTTATTGAAATCAAAGGACTCTGTTCTTTAAATACCACTACTGAATTAACGTAAGAAGAGTAGTTTTTGGGAACCTAGTTGGAGATAATTATTGGTTTTTACAATCCCGAAAGCCTCGTTCTTTAGGGCGGGGGGAGGTCAGTCCTCGGTATCTTCATGTTCAGTTAATTCTGTTTCTTTACGAATCTCGCTTTCAAGCATTCTATACAGGACGCTTAATGGTAATCCCAGTTCACCACGAGTTATCGATACTGGTTTAAGAATAACTAATCCTTTTCCATCAACAATATCTATTTCGAAAACTCTTTTATCATGATCTGTTTGCCTCATTTTCTCAACAACTAGAAATCTCCTCAAATACCCCGAAAAAGTTGTTTTCTTGAATCTAATTATACCATCAGCAACGTGTTCAATACCGAATCCAAAGCCTAAGGATGTAGTTACCGCGTACTGACTAGTTAATATAACTGTCATGTTCCATTTAGAGAGTATTCTTTTAACCATATAGCTATATTTACGAGCCATAGCTGGTTTATCGAGCCAAAAAGCACTCATTGAATCTATAACGAGTCTAGCGTGTCCTGACCCTAGAGTTTTCTTAGCTTCAATAACTCTATTAATCAATTCTTCAATATCTAGTTCTCTTAAACTCCACGGATCACCTCTCTCCTCCATTAAAGCATCGATCATTATTAGAGAACCTTCACGTATAGCTCTTCGGAAATCGTATCCAAACATTTCGGCTTGCTTAATTATGCTTTCACGACTCTCCTCCGTAGTAACATATATACCGCTATCACCGATCTTCAACCCGTTTCCAATGAAATTTATACAAAACACTGTTTTACCAGTACCTGGTTCACCGGTAGCTGCAACGAAGAAGCCTCTTGGTATACCGCCTTGTAAAATATTATCTAAACCTTGAATACCCGTAGGAACTCTATTTTCCACGGACAAAATCTATCATCAAACCATATTCTAAATACACAATATTAATTATGAAACCTAATATAATATGTAGCTCGGCGATACTGTTTAAAGAAGTTTAGAATGTGGAGTTGCTGTGTGTTTTAGATAAGTATTTTGAGAAAGTTATGTACCCAGCAATTATCGATATCAGTATTACTGAGTACAAAACCAATGGAGTTAAGTACTGGTTCCTCAATAATCCTTTACTCGTAGGATTATTCTCAATACTTGTTAATAACTGAACATTGCTGATATTAACGTATAAAACCCATCTATTTGGATACGTTGAGTTTGGAAAATCCCATATACGGGCGTAGCCGTTATCTACCATCCATTTATTAACATTCAGTAAGTGTGTTTCATTAACCTTTATATATACTACAGCTATTAATCTACCATAATGATCAAATATTTCTTCATCATCAATATCCAAATACAGCGTATCCCTGTTTCTTAGCAGTTCGATCAGCATACTTCTAGACCTCCATCCAGGCTCGTTTCTCTCACCATTAATGTAGAGTTCTGGAGCATCGATATCCGCGAATCTAATACTAATTTGTTCCCCGACACGCACGTGGTTCACGAATTTAGCGCTAATATTCAATACAACAGCATTAACCGTATCACCATCTATTACTCTAACGAGTTTAGCAATAGCGTCTATATGGACCTCAACATTAGCTGATATTGGTTGAATAACGTTCTGTTCATAAATAGTTATTGGTAATGTTCTTGAAACAAATATTATCAGTATGAAGAACACGTAATTAATCAATTCTAAAACCTTACAATACTCTGTTGAAAATGATTTTGTAATCACCCATTATTTTTATAAATGTTTCTTCCAAAGTATTCTTAAGGTAGGTATCGATTTCGTCTACACCACTATATAGTCTAACATGAATCTCCTTATGGTATGGGTAAATATGGAATGAAGCAACTATTTTTCCACGATACATAACTCTAAAACTATAACTATGTCTCTCAACCCATAAACCTCTCGATCTGAGTTCATTAACTAAATGATTAAGAATTAAGTGTGTGGAAGCGAATGGGGGTTTCAACAATAACTACCTATGTTTAACAGGACTTATGAATAGTGTGTTTCGTAAAACCATTATTAACCTTATAGTATATTTTCCAAAACAGTGGTGAAGATGCTTGGAAGGGCTGAGGGGTGATGTCCCCGCGCAGGTCGGATCCTTCAGGAAACTCGTCGTCGGCATTACGGGGGCTAGTGGTGTTGTATATGCGTATAGATTCCTAACTAGATGTTCTGAAATTCGTAGAAAATATAGTGATGTGTACGTTATCTATACTGAGAACTCTATTGAAGTTTTTAAACAAGAAATTGGTTCTGAACCTGCAAGTGTTTTCTCAAGTATTAAATGTGTATCTACAACGTATCATGCTGGAGACTGGTCTTCCCCTCTAGCTAGTAGTAGTAATCTTATAGACACAGATTGCGTTATAGTTCCAGCCAGTCTAAATACTATTGCTAAATTAGCAAACGGTATTCAGGATAATCTATTGCTTAGAGTTGCATCATCAATTAATCGTTTAAAAGGTAAATTAGTGATTGTTCTAAGAGAAACTCCACTATCGAGCATCGATCTAGAAAATCTATATAAATTGTCGATAAACGGTGCAGTAATATTACCTGCTTCACCAGCCTTCTACATTAAACCCACTAGTATTGATGAATTAATCGATTTCGTAGTCGGTAAGATCATGGATACTCTTGGTATAGAGCATTCGCTCTATAAAAGATGGTCTACATGAAATCCTCTAGATCATATTCTTCAACTTGACTGATCTCTCTATAAAGCTCTTCTTCACTAACAACTCTAACTTTCTTCTCAACAGCTTTAGCGCATTTACCATTAGGTAATAACGCGTTAATTCTACATCCTGCAAATCTACATTCGTAACCAATACATTTAGAACCAGTCATTCTACAATATGGTTCTTTAACAACCTTACCACGATAAGTCTTGTTAACCATAACTAAAGAGTTATTAGTACATTTGAAGAGTGGACATGATGGTGAACAGTTATCACCAATAGGTGTTGGAAACTGTCTCTTCTCGAAACCTTTCTCGAATCTAGAAGAACTATCCTTATATGGTTGTTGGGAAGGTCTGGTTTTTGAGAACCGATCACTCAATAAAATACACCTCTATAATAACGCGTAACTAGAAGAGCATGTTTTAACCAATTATTACACCGCATATACCTTCAATACTATTATTTTAATACTAAGTTTAAAAAGTTTAGAAAACATGTGGAAAACTATGGTTTCCACCATGAGAATAGAACGTATTCTATACTGTCCTTATTTGTAATAGCTAATATAAGTTTCTTTCTAACTGAATGTAGTAATCTACCCAATCTAACGATCATTATTGGGTCATAACTATCTTCTCTACTAATTACTTCAACACCGAATGGAGCGTGGTCTATGCCTGGTCCAAACCTATATACTAGAAAGTGGCATCCAAATTTCAATCCTCTTCTAACTACAAATCCCCTTTCTCTAAGGTCTCTATAGACGATATATAGACTATGGAAATCTTTAATGAGTTTCTCAGCGTTCTCTATAAGCTCTTCTCTACGGATCTCAACGCCATTCCTATATATTTTTAGAATTTCCTTCTCGAGTAGATATAGTGCTTCGATCAGGGAGAGTTCGAGAACAGATTTAATATTCTTATCTTGAGGTTTATATACTCCTAGGAAACTCCCGAAGAAGTTATCCCAATATAGTTTTGAAGCGCAATCGTAGTCTGTAACTAAAACTCTATTGTTAACCAATATACTGTTACATATTAAGCGATCATCGTTCTGTATAGAGCTAAATACCGTATTTCTTCACCAACATTTTTTAGAGTATCAACAGCTTCTTCGAAGAAATCAATAATATCTCTGAACAGCATTAAAGCAAATATGTTATGAGCATACTTGCTATATATTGATACAGTAGCTTCTCGGTAGAGTTCATCAGCTCTATTCTCTAGTTTAACGATATCGTTAACACCCAATAGGGATTCTTTAGAGTTTTCTCTTAATTTCCTAACGCAGTTCCATAGCGTTGAGTATTGTTCTTCAATAATTACTCTAAATTCTACAAGTATATTTTTCGAATCCTGTTCAATACTAATGTTATGTTTCCTAACTAGAAGCAACCTATATAGTGCACCTTCAAGTATTTGAGCAAGTCTCTCAATACCTAGAGCAATTTTAATGTAATGTTCTTTATTCACAACATCTCCGACTCTAACGATATATTCCATAAACATTAATCTAGCTTCCTCAACGTTTAGTTTAGGTGCTAGAAACTTGTTGTACGCTTTACTAACATCACCTTCTTTAACAAATTCGTCGACTACTTCTATGAAAGCTTTAACAACATCTCTACCCTTCTCCAATAGATTCAAGAGGTTTTCATGTATAAATAGATCTGCTAGTGACCTATCCGAATACATATATATCCCCTCAGATACTTGTTTAACGTCTCAACTAAGATGCTGTTAATAATTAAAAATAATTTATACTTAACACGTTTCAGATATTTTGAGAAGAGTTTATGATGTATATTAACCTGATATTAATTGTTCCCTTACAGCTGGTTAATAATATGGGTTGAAATGTTGAATATTCTCGTTGTAGATTGTTTAGCTAGAGCTGGAGGTTCTAGGTACTCGACTTTCGATGTAGCTGGAGCTGGACCTAGAATAGTAGCTGGATTAGTTGAGGAGCATGGTTTTAATGTTAAACTAGAAGCTTACGAATTAGCTATTAAGAAGAGGTTTGATAATATTCATTTACTCTTTATTTCAGCTATGAGTAGCGATATCCTAGCTGTACGTAAATTCATTTATAATGCTGTTAAACGTGGTTTTAGAGGAATAGTTGTTTTAGGCGGTCCAGTCAGTATTGGTTATAGAGATGTTCTATCGAGATTTGAAGAAATAGATTATGTTGTCGTTGGTGAAGGAGAGATCCCTGTTGAGAAAATACTTGTTCATATCGATGCATTAATCAGTAGAGACGAGAATGTATTGAGAAAAATACCTGCTTTAGCTTATAGAAACTCCAGTGGAGACGTTGTATTAACAACACCACCAATACACACACCTATAGATAAGTTATCTAAACTAAAACCATGGGTTAGAGTGAATGGATCTTACCCTTATTATCGTGCAATTAGGTTCTACGTCGAGGTCGTGAGAGGATGCAGTAATTTCCGAAGACCACGTATTAAAAGTGGAGAGTTAAAATGTATTGATTGTGGTTTTTGTTTAAGTAATGATTTCAAAATTCGTCTGAAATGTCCTAGTAATATACCTCCAGGCTGCGGGTTCTGCAGTGTTCCATATGTTTTTGGATCACCTAGATCTAGAAGTGTTGATAGCATTGTGGATGAAATAGAAGGGTTGATTTCACATGGTGCTGAGAGAATTGTACTTAGTGCACCCGATTTACTAGATTATGGTAGGGAGAAACTGGTTGAACCAAATCCTCTTACAGACCCCTGTTATCCTAATGCTAATATTGATGCTCTAGAAGATCTTCTAAACGCTATTTTCAGTATTGAAGATGTGGCGAGTGGTAGAGTTACAGTTATGGTTGAGAACGTTAAATCTTGTTTAGTTAATGAAGATGTCGCTAAACTTCTCGGTAGGTTTTTTAAAGATACATCTATCCATATCGGTGTAGAAACTGGTGATGACTGGTTTAACGACTATGTATTAGGTAAACCAATAAGTTCTAAACAAGTAGTTAATGCTGTTAAGTTATTGAGAGAAGCTGGTTTAAGACCATGTATATACTTAATGCATAGCTTACCTTTCGAAAATATACGTGTGTATGATAATACTGTAAAACTAGTTAAACAATTGGCTAAAATTGGCGTTGAGAAAATCACGTTATATAAGTTTAAACCAATACCCGGTTCAGCTTTCGAGAAATTAAAGGTAGAGACTTGTTTTCCAAGAGAAGTTAATAGATTGAAAAAGATCGTTTCTAGGGTTAATAGAGTGGGGAAGAAAGCGTATCTCAATAGAACTCTAGAAGTATATATTGTTAAAAATAGTAGAGGTTGTTATGGATACCCCGTTAAACACGGTCCTGTAGTAGTTGTTAAAAATACTTGTAGAGATTCTGATGAAGGTTATAAAGCGATAGTTAAGATTACAGGGGTTTCGGATAGAGTTGTTTATGGAGAGGTTTTAAGAGAGATTTATTAAATATTTTGTTAAGACTCCTGTAGTGCTCTAAACTTATTGATCAAAGTATCTAGTTTTGAAATAGTATCTGAATCCCCCAACTCTATAGCTATGTTTTTCAATTCATTCAATAATCTCAAAACATATGGTATTTGTATAATGAATACATAATCTATTAGTACTCTAGTAGGTTTTTCAACTAGGATTCTACTCTTATCTCCTCTAAGCTCCAATATTAACTCATTGGTTTTTAAACAGGTTTTCATAGCAGTTTTTAACGCTTCATCAATATTCCGTATATTCACAGTTGATCTAGTTCTAGCTATTTTCAATTTATCGATAAGCTTCTCGTATTCTTTAACTAATTCATTTATTTCAATAACCATTCTAGACACGTTTTAATCAATTATTTGTTTCCTAACAGTAACTATGCTGTTATCGGCAACGCCGTTCTTAACTAGAATATTTGGATTACAGAATACGACGTTCTGTTCAATGTTATCAGCAATAACTGCTTTGAATAAAAGTTTCTTCTTACCTGCAACAACGAGTTCTACGTTATCTCCCTGTTTTATGTTCAACGTATTCGCTATATCTCTATGGATCTTAATTTGATCTTCTGATAGAGAAGAATCGTATTTAACTCTAATTCTCTTCTCAGTAATTACTTTTTCTTTCTTGAATAGTTCTGAAGCCGGAGGCACTATAGATACTAGTTTTGAAATATCCGTTTTCCTGGTAATGGTTTCTTTCTTGACTTCATCACTACTCATTCAAACCCCCATCTAGGTATGATTCAAATCTATTCTTATAATTAATTAGATTCATTAATTTATCGTAAAGCTCATTAATATGAACTCTTATTTGGCTACGGGTATCTCTATCTCTAATAGTAACTGTTTTATCTTCGAGAGTTTGGTGATCGATTGTTACACAATATGGAATACCGATTTCATCAGCTCTAGCATATCTTCTACCAATACTTCCCTCTTCATCGTAGAAAGACCAGAAACCACTCTTTAAAAGCTTTTTGTGTATTTTTCGAGCGATCTCAACCATTCTAGTAGCTTTTTCATCCCCGCTTGTTAGTAGTGGGAAGACAGCTACTTGATATGGTGCTAGGAATGGTTTTATTCTAAGCACAATCCTATTCTCATCTATTGTTAGGGATTTCTCGATTACAACATAGAATAATCTTTCTAAACCAAATGATGGTTCGACAACGTGTGGAAAGATTTTCTCACCATAGATCTTAACGACGTCCTCCTTAATTACGAAACAATCTCTAGTTAACTTGAACCCACCTATTTCAACATAGTTTTTCTCAATTAATTGCTGCATCAGTAGTTCTCCATCTGCTTCGCTAATCAATTTCATAATTTGAGGGAAAGATTCGCCAGTAACTTCCCTGATCCTTGAGGGGTTTGGTATTAGTTTTTTCACAACTTTATCAATAGGTTTATCGTATTTCCTGAAATAAGTTAGATCAGCATTCGAGAATTTAGAGTGTCTTTCGAGATCATAGTTTGTTCTATAACTATATCCTGCAACTTCAATCCACCCGAATCTCTGTGTATAAACTTCTTGATCAAATGTTTGCTCACTATAGTGTGCTCTCTCGAAAGGACCTTTCTCTTCAAATCTAATATCCTTATCTGGAATACCGAGACTTTTAACGAAAATATTTCCTTTACCCATCCAGTACGCAAGCCACGGGGTTTTAATTAAGCCGGTTTCGATCAGTTCCTTGACTGTGTATGGTTTAGCTTCTGTTAAGCCTCTTTCTTTATCCTCCCAACTCAATATATTCAGCTTCTCATTCAAAACATTTTCATCAATAACGCTACTTACATCATCATAAGCTTTAGTTGGGTCGAAGAAGAATTCGAACTCCATAATTGTGAATTCTCTCAATCTGATCAAACCCTGTCTAGGAGAGATTTCGTTTCTACAAACTTTACCAACTTGCGCGACCCCTATTGGGAGCCTGTATCTCACAACGTTTAGAATATTTTTGAACGAGGTAAACATTCCTTGTGCCGCTTCTGGTCTAATGTAGCCAATCGATCCCTTGTATGGACCGATCTCTGTTCTGAACAGTAATAATGCATTAGATGGTTTACTTAGATTTCCTCCACATTCTGGGCATTTAACGTTCTTCTCAACTATTACTCTATAGAGTTCGTCTAAACTTAATCCTTCGGCCTTAACGTTTGTTTGTTCTTCTATCAAGTGATCTGCTCTGAAAATCCTACCACAAGATAAGCATTCAACAACCGGGTCTGTAAAATGATCTTCATGACCACTAGCTTGTAGAACAGCGCGTGGCGTAATAATTGGTGTTTCGATTTCAACCACTAAGTCTGTTTCTCTAACGAAGAAACTTATCCAGTAATTCATAATGTTCCGTTTAATTAAGACACCAACTGGTCCGAAATCGTAAAAACCAGCTAATCCACCATAGATCTCGTATGAAGACCAGAATAAACCTCTTCTCTTACCGAGATCAACTATTAAATCGTAAATATCCTTAACACTCTGTTCAACCATTTTTCAAAACCACAAAACTTGTTATTAAAGCATCTAGATTCTAACTCTATTGTTATAAACTTAGTTATAGGTTGATAAGGATTGATCCCTGATAACTGGAGGTTTACTTTACAGAAAACATTGAGTTTTGGATGTTGTTTCAATGAATCCTCTAATATGGTCGTTATAGGTGTACCATTGGATTTATCAGCAACATATAAACCGGGCACAAAGCTTGCTCCTGAGAGAATAAGGATAGCTGCTTGTAATCTAGAACTATACTCTACAATTACTGGGAAATGTTTAGAGAATATTTGTTTCAATGACATGGGAGATATTGTTATACCGCCCGGTGATCTATTTGGTTCTCTCGAAATGATCAAGTATGTTGTTGAGAATGTTTATCGTGAATATCGTGGGAGGGTCGTATCATACATTGGTGGTGAACATCTAATTACGTATCCAATAGTTAGAGCTTTGAAAGGAGAGATAGATACCCTCGTTGTTTTTGATGCTCATTTAGATTTGAGAAACGAGTATTTGGGTTCAAAATGGAACCACGCAACCGTTTTTAGAAGATTATTAGAGGAGATGGATGTCCCCATAATTTTTATAGGTGCAAGAGCTATCAGTAGTGATGAATTAAGTTTCTTGAAAGAAACCAATAGTATTGAAGTAATAGATCTATTTAAAGCTTTGGAAAACGATTTGGAATTAAGAAGTCTCGGTAGAACCTACATATCTATAGATATCGATGTGTTAGACCCCGGTTATGCTCCAGGAGTTTCTAATCCAGAACCCTTTGGTTTAACTCCGATAAAGTTATTGAAACATGTTAGAGAAGTGGTAAAATATTCTGAGAAAATAGTTGGTTTCGATATTGTTGAAGTAAATCCTCTAGTAGACGTTAACGATACAACTAGTTTATTAGCTTCAAAACTAGTATTTGAAATATCGAGTCTGGCTGTAGGGTAAGCACTATAAACCATTTTACAAAAGAAATCTAAGTAGAATATGTTTAGTGTTATCAAAATGCCGGGGTGCCCGAGCGGACTAAGGGGGTAGGCTCGAGGCTTATAATAGCAGGTAACCTACTGCCCCTTAATGGGGCGCGCGGGTTCGAATCCCGCCCCCGGCGTTACCTTTTACTTCTAACATACTCGTATACCTTATCGTGTTTCCCATATATTTCGTAGAATCTCCCATTGTACTTACTTATGAAGAAGTTCATCATTTCATATATTGAGCTTCTAGCTTGGTTATCCAATAGAGTTAATGGGTAGGGTTCATAGTAATCTATTCCATTCAGTATCATTGTAGCGAAAAACCATATTGTTTTACCGATTTTCCTACCTTTAATCTCCTCTATAGATACATCAATAGCGTTAAACATACAGTGTATTAAGTATACTTCATCTATACAGGGTTTATTTCCAATAATTTTCACCCTATCTTTAGCGATCTCATTCAAATCGATTACTCTATAACCATGTTTTGTTACTTCAGTATAAGGAATTTTAACGTCATAGAGCTCCTCGATTCGAGGGTCGTACACTAGTATTGATGAACCACCGATAACTCTAATGCAATCACTACTAATTTCTAACATAGTGTTCTCGGTTGATAACGGGATATCTCCATAGTGTAGAGATAACGCTGTTAAAGTACTTTTTCCTGAATGGGGATACCCCAGAAATAGAATTGTTCTATCTCTAGAAAATACTGTTACTGAATCCGAGAATAAATAGATCTTTTTCTTAACGAGAATTCTGGATAAAACCTGTAAGAGGAAGAAAACTGGCGATTCATTAACATATACTTCTGGTTGAGGAGTTTCAACAACGTATTCATCTATATTGTTTGTAAAAATTGTTTTTAAAACTCTAAATGAGTTTGATTTCAACCAATGAATTCTAGCATCATATTCACCACTATTACTTAAATAATAGTCTGGAAGGTATCTTTTGGGAAAGCTTCTCTGTAAAAATATCTTAAAGCTTTCCCCGAGTTCCTTATGATCCATATTCATAGCTATAGATGCTTCTTTAAACCTAATTATCAATACTTTATCCACTCTTGTAATAACTATGTAACAATACTCGATAAACTCATAGAAAGATTTATAAACCATTTTAAAAGTATATAACATAGATTTCCTTAACTTTCGTTTAAATAAGTTTACTTAAGTGAAATCATGTATTTCAATGAAGATAATCCTGAAAAGGAGAATTTAGGTGAAAGTGAGAAGAAAATAGAGAGTTTAGAAGAGAAAATTTGTCCTGATGGAAGCATAATTTATGATAACGTAACTGGAGAAATGATATGTTCATCGACAGGAGAAGTTGTTAGTAGAATTATTGATTATAGGCAGGAGTGGAGAGCTTTTACTCCAGAGGAGAGGGAGAAGAGGAGTAGAACGGGGGGTCCATTAACACCAGTTATGCACGACCAGGGTTTTATGACTTCTATTGATTATGTAGATAGAGATGCTTCTGGTAAGAAGCTCTCTCCTAGGAGGAGATACGAGGCTCGTAAGCTACGTAAATATCAAGCTAAAGCTAGGATGCAGATTAGTATTGAGAGGAACTTAGCTTTAGCTATCGATGAGTTAGAGAAACTTTCGGAAGCTTTGAATCTCAGTAAAGCTGTTAAACAGAGAGCTACGGAGATTTATAGGAGGGCTATTGAGAAGGGGATGGTTAGAGGTAGGAGTACGGAGAACGTTGTTGCTGCAGCAATATATTTAGCCAGTAGGGAACTGGGTGTTCCAAGAATGCTTGATGAAATAGCTAAACATACCAATTGTAGTAGGAAAGATATAGCTAGATGTTATAGACTTCTATTGAGAGAACTAAATCTAAAGGTTAGTTCAGTCGATCCAGCTGATTTCGTACCAAGAATAGCACATGCTCTCGGTTTAGGAGGTGCTGTTATGAAGGAAGCGATTGATATCATAAATACTGTGAGGAGTTTAGGCATTACATCTGGTAAAGACCCTGCTGGTTTAGCAGCTGCGGCAGTCTATATAGCTGCTTTAAAACATGGTGAGAGGAGAACTCAAAAAGAAATAGCTCAAGTAGCTGGTGTTACTGAAGTAACGGTTCGTAATAGGTATAGGGAATTAGCAACTGTTCTTGGTTTTAGAGAAGAGGAGGTTGTGTAAAAATATTGTATAATTAAGGTATTCTCTAATCTAATATTAGAATATTTTCTTCAGGAATCCCAAATTCCTTAACTAATATTTCTTTAACTCTATGTCTATGATCTCCTTGAAGCTCTATCCTACCATCCTTAAAAGTACCTCCAGTAGCCAGTTTTGTTTTAAGAACTTTAGCTATAGCTTTAAGCTGTTCCTTATCTTCACCTAACCCCTCGATAACGGTGACTTCTTTACCGAATTTCCGTGGATCGATCCTTATCTTAATGATCTTTTCTTCAGCAACTAATTGTTCACATAATTCCGGAGGTAAACCACCACATATCTCTATATTCTTACCCATACTCTGCCCAACCAATGTTTCAAAAATAGAGTTATCCTATTATTCTATATGTCAACGATACCTTTATAAACATTGAATTATAGTTTGCTAATGAATAGGTATTTTTTAGAGTTTAGAATAAAGAGGTGTTTTACCCTTGAGTTTCGATCAAGCGGATGCTGTATATAGATGTGGTAGGTGTAGAAGAGAAATTAAAGCTAGTGAGTTAAGAATTTTCGGTAGGAGAATTAGATGTCCACATTGTGGTCCAGAAGAGGTTTCGAAAGATTCTAAAATTAAATTTAGTGAAAAAGAGAGTGAAATCATATATAAAGTAGCTGTTAACTATAGGGTTGTTAGAGCTATTTAAAACCGGTTATTTTACTAAGGTAGTATAGATAGACTGGAGAGGGATCTAGAGGTCTACTCTTATACTCTGGATGAGCTTGCGTTCCGAAGAATATTGTCTTGTAGTTTTTTAATTCAATGAATTCAACGTAGTTATCCATACTCCAACCACTAACAACTAGTCCATTATCTACAAGTAGATCCACGTATTCATTATTTACAACGTAACGATGCCTATGTCTCTCATAAACAATTTCTCTACCATAGATTTCCCAAGCAATAGTTCCCTTAACAATTTTTATTGGTAATGAGCCGAGTCTCATTGTTCCACCTAATTGCTCTAAATTAACTCCTTCAGCTAACTTAATTACCGGATGTGGAGTACTGGGGTCTAATTCTAAACTATTAGCTTTATCTAAACCAATAACGTTTCTAGCATATTCAATAACCATTAGTTGCATACCGAAACAAATACCAAGTATGGGGAGATCCTTCTCTCTACCATACTGTATTGCTTTAATCTTCCCTTCAGAACCTCTCTTACCGAAACCGGGAAGTATAACTAAGCCATTAAGCCCATCCAGCTCTTCTAACGAAACCTTGCCGTCTTCTATATCCGTTGATTCAAACCATACGAATTCAGGCTTAACATTTAGAGATGCTCCAGCATGTTTGAAAGCTTCTATAATACTCAAGTAACTATCCTTTACTTTAGTGTATTTACCGATCATACCTAATTTAACTACTCTACTAGGATTCTTAACTCTATTTACAAAATCTATCCATGAAATTAGATCCGGTTTCCTATACTCAATTCTCAATTTATCAGCAATATATTTATCGTAACCTTCATCGACGAGTTTGAGCGGGATTTCATATATTGATTCGACATATGGAACACTAAATATAGCTTCGTTAGGTAATGTAGAGTGCATAGCGATCTTGGCTTTATTCTCGTCTTCAAGCAATCTCCTTGACCTAACAATAATAGCATCGGGTTGAATACCTATTCTTCTAAGTTCATTAACGCTGTGCTGTACAGGTTTAGTTTTTTGTTCTCCAGTATGTAGTTCTGGAGCTAGAGCTACATGGATATAAGCGGTATTCCAAAATCCTTCTTCAATTCTCATTTGTCTAATAGCTTCTAGGAATGGGAGTGATTCGATATCTCCAACGGTACCGCCGATCTCTACTAAAACGATCTCTACATCAGTTTCTTTAGCAATACTCCTTATAGATTTCTTTATCTCATCGGTAATGTGGGGAACGATCTGGACGCATTTACCTAAATACTCGCCTTTCCTCTCTTTAGAAATAACTTCATAGAAGATCTTACCAGTAGTTATGTTATGCTTCTTAGTTAAGTTAGTGTTTAAGAATCTCTCGTAATGACCAATATCTAGATCCGTTTCACCACCATCTTCTGTAACGAATATTTCTCCATGCATATAGGGATTCATTGTTCCAGCATCAACGTTTACATATGGGTCTATTTTAATCGCTGTGACTGTGAAACCCATTGATCTGAGTATTAAACCTGTTGATGCTGTTACAACACCTTTACCTAATCCTGATAAAACACCTCCCGTTATGAAAATATACTTAACCATAATTTCACAATCCGTTAAGAGTATTTGTTGAAGAATCTATATAAATACCTTAAACACACATATCCTTAAAACTATGAAACCAGTTGAGTTTCAATATGTTACGTGGAGAGAAGTAGTTGAGGGATGTATAGAGCTAGCTTCTAGAGTGAAGAGAGATGGGTTTAAGCCGAATATCATATTATCGATCGTTAAGGGAGGATTAATACCAGCTAGGATCATAGCTGATTTATTGGAAGTAGATGAAATGTGTTTTATAGGGGTTAAGTTCTACAAGATAGCTATCCAGCAGGATACGAAACCTCGATTAACCTTCCCCCTTACATGTAGCGTTAGAGATAAAGACGTATTGGTTGTTGATGATGTAGTTGAAACGAGTAGAACTATACAACTCGTTGTAGAGGAGTTGAGTAGGTATGGTGCTAAACGGATTAAAACAATGGCTCTCTACGTTAAGAAATGGAGTAGTCTAATTCCTGACTACTACTACATGATGGTTGACAAATGGATTGTTTTCCCTTGGGAAATAGTTGAAGCAGTTAGAGATGGTGTTGATATATCTAGCAGTATCGGTGAAGATAGTGAAATATACAATCTTATATTGAGTAAAATAATTAATCAGTAGAAGCCTCTTTCTTCCTAATAGTATGCTTCATTTTTAACGATCTTCGTTATAATTGATGGATATACATTAACTACTCCTTCTAATCCCTTTATCTTTTCATGTATATTAACTAACTCGTCGTAATCCCTAGCCCATATAACAGCTATGATATCGTGGTCTCCCGATGTAACCGCTACGTATTTAATGCATTCCCAGTTCTTCAATTCATCAACGATTTCAATCATTTTTTCAGGCTTAACGTTAATACCAGTGTAGCTAACCATGTTGTATCCTATTTTAGCCGGGTTAATTATAGATGTATATTTCAGCACTACACCGTTCCTCTCGAGATTCTTAACTCTTTTCATAATAGCTACATCGCTTAAACGGATCTTTTTAGCTAATTCATTGTATTTAACGCGTGCATTTTTGAGAAGCTCATCAATTATTTTTAAATTAATCTCATCTACCACTACTTTCACCGATGTATTTGAAAATCCCTGTTCTAGATCTATCTCCAGATTCGATCATATCGATTAACTCGACATCATAACCCATAGATTTAAAAATATACACTAGGTCCTCAATCCAATCTCTAACTCCACATGTGAAGCAAAAGACTCCGTTGAATTCAACGATGAATACATTAGAATTCCTTATTTCGATAAGCTTAGCTTCAGCTTCAGGTTTATGGAATCTATTGTATGTTTCAATAGCATCCTCAATTATACGTTTTAAAAAAGAAGTGTTTTCCAAAGAAGTGATTATTGGTCACCAAATCTACGTTGATACCACTTTGACTTCTTTATAGGCTTCCCATAATCCATGTAGATTACAGTATTCTAGAGCTATCAGTCTCCCCGATTTATTTAGCTTAATATACACCTCCACCATGGGTTCGCTATATATGGGTGTGAAGTCGAATCTAGCAATTAGTATTGGATTAAAAGATCTACCTTCTTCTTCGAAGTAGAGTTCAATCCATCTAATAGAGTGTTCAATAGTGTTCGGATGTGGACCTACAGATACCTTAACTTTGAAAACTTCGTTTTTCTTAACTTCATCTGGAGCTTCGATTTTGGGTGTGTGAGATTCTACTTTAGATATTGCTTCTCCACTAGCAGTTTTTGGGTCGTATATTAAGTTTTTCAAACTCATATTTTCCACCACTATAGTTTTATTATTCGATAAATAAGATTAATAAGTTTTATATTTGAAATAGTTTTTCTAAACAAAAAGTTAGGAAATATACTTATTGAGGAATAATTACTTAATTTAGACAAGTTTATCCTCGAACTTTATGCA
>Ga0105162_1001056_pt1 | contig 16516 bp, 15 predicted proteins | sample JNZ201metaG_FD_81532 | JGI IMG/M metagenome (GOLD analysis project Ga0105162, IMG submission 81532) | Hot spring microbial communities from Jinze hot spring, China to study Microbial Dark Matter (Phase II) - JNZ 20120812A | ecosystem: Environmental > Aquatic > Thermal springs > Hot (42-90C) >...
ATAAAAAATTTTAAAGGAATTTTTCAAAAATTTAAAGATGACAAAAGAAGAAATTTTAAATTTATTAAAAGAAAATCCCGAAAAAATAGATAATTTAATTTATAAAGCTGTTTTTGAAGAAAGAGAGTTACTTCTTATCCTTCAAGAGATATTAAAAGAATTTGGATATAGAGGGTTTTCTATTTATCCTCTTTATCAAGAATTTTCCAAGAACTTTTTAGGATTTACTGTACCGGCTATTAATATAAGAGGGATGACATATGATGTAGCTAAAACTGTTTTTAAAGTAGCTAAAAAATTAAATGTAGGAGCTCTTATTTTTGAAATTGCTAAATCTGAAATGGGATATACTAAGCAATCTCCTTTAGAATATGCTACTGTAATTCTTTCTGCAGCATTTAAGGAAAAATTCCCAGGACCTGTATTCCTTCAAGGAGATCATTTTCAATTTAATAGAAAATCCTATTTTTTTGATCCTATTAGAGAAAAAGAAAATATGAAAAATCTTATAAAGGATGCAATAGAAGCTCAATTTTATAATATTGATATTGATGCTTCTACATTGGTTGAACTTGATAAAGATGACCTTGATGCTCAACAAAAGCATAATTATGAAGCAACAGCAGAAATGGTTGAATTTGTAAGATCTATAGAGCCCAAAGATGTTGTTATAAATTTAGGAGGAGAAATAGGAGAAATAGGAGGTCATAACAGTACACCTGAAGAACTGAGAAGTTTTATGAAAGGCTTTTATAAAGTTTTTAAAAATAAAATAGGAATCTCTAAAATTAGTGTCCAAACAGGCACCTCACATGGAGGTATAGTATTGCCTGATGGAACTATAGCTTCTGTTAATCTTGACTTTACTACATTAAAAACCCTTTCCCGTATAGCACGGGAAGAATTTGGACTTGCTGGAGCAGTTCAACATGGAGCCTCAACACTTCCGGAAGAATATTTTCATCTTTTTCCTGAATCAGAATGTGTAGAGGTTCATCTTGCAACAGGATTTCAAAATTTTATTTATGATCATCCAGCTCTTCCTTCTGAATTTAGAGAGAATATCTATAATTACTTAAAAAGAATTTTTAAAAATGAATGGAAGGAAGGAATGAGCGAAGCACAATTTATTTATAAAACAAGAAAAAAAGGATTTGGAGCTTTTAAAAAAGATTGGTGGGATTTGTCTAAAGAAATAAAAAGTCAAATTTTATCAGATATGGAACAACTTTTTGAAAAAATTTTCAAGGCTTTAAATGTGACTGATACTTTAAAGCTTGTTAATTCTAAAGTTTCAGGTTTTTCTTTATGAATATATTAAGAATTGAGGTTTCTACGCGCCCACCCTTTAAAGATGTTTTGGGCTTTAAGATAAAGAAAAAAATAGAACAACATTTAAACATTTTTTTAGAAAATGTATTTTTTGTTAAAGTATATTTAGTAGAAGGAAATTTTTCAAAAGATATAATAAAAATCTTTGCAAATTCAGCTCTTTGTGATCCGGTAGTTCAAACTTATAGCATTAATGAACACCTCTTTTCAAAATTAAATCTTCCTTTTGATTGGGCTTTAGAAATAAGCTATTTACCTGGTGTTACAGATAATGAAGGTAGAGTAGCTGAAGAGGCTTTAAGTTATGTGTTAGAAAGACCTCTGGATAAAAATAAAGAAGGAGTTTATTTTGCTCGTCAATTTTTAATAAAAGGAATTTTAGACAGAGAAAAAATTGAAAAAATAGCTAAAGAACTTCTTGCAAATGAATTAATAGAAAGGTGGTTCATTTTTTCTAAAGAGGAAGTTTTGAAAAAAGGTATTTTTTATTCAGTACCAAGAGTAACTGAATATTTTCCTCCTTTAGTAGAAGAATTTAATTTAAATAATTTTTCAGATGAAGAACTTCTCAAACTTTCCAAAAAGAGGCTTTTAGCTTTAAATCTTGAAGAAATGAAAACTATCCAAAAATTTTTTGCAAATCCAGAATTTATAAAAATAAGAAATAAATATGGTCTCAGTGGTGCTATTACAGATGTTGAAATTGAAAGTTTAGCTCAAACTTGGTCAGAACATTGTAAACATAAAATCTTTAATGCAAAAATTTTTTATAAAGATATAGATACTGGAGAGGAAATTTTAATAGATAGTCTTTTTAAAACCTATATTAAGGCTTCTACTGAAGAAATTAGGAAAGAAAAAGGACTTAATGATTTTTGTCTTTCTGTATTTGTTGACAATGCAGGTGTTATTAAACTAGACGAAAAATGGGCTCTTTCTTATAAAGTAGAAACGCATAATAGTCCTTCAGCACTTGATCCTTATGGAGGAGCTTTAACAGGAATTGTTGGGGTAAATAGGGACCCTCTTGGAACAGGAAAGGGAAGTAAACTTATTTTTAATACCAATATATTTTGTTTTGCTCCTCCAGATTGGGATAAACCGCTTCCTCCAAAAATTCTTCACCCTAGAAGAATTTTTGAGGGAGTAAGAGAGGGAATTGAACATGGAGGAAATCAAAGCGGAATACCTACTATAAATGGATCTATAGTTTTTGATCCAAGATATCTTGGGAAACCTTTAGTATATTGTGGAACAGGGGGTCTTTTACCTTTATATATAAACGGAAAACCTTCCTGGGAAAAAAGAGCTAAACCAGGTGATTTTGTAGTGATGATAGGAGGTAGGATTGGAAAGGATGGAATTCATGGAGCTACTTTTTCTTCTGAAGCTCTTCATGAAGGCTCTCCAGCCACAGCCGTGCAGATAGGAGATCCTATAACCCAGAAAAAAATGGTAGATTTTTTATTAAAAGCAAGAGATGAAGAATTATATAATTCTATTACAGATAATGGAGCAGGGGGATTATCCTCCTCAGTAGGAGAAATGGCAAAAGAATCAGGAGGAGCTGAAATAGATTTATCTAAAGCCCCTTTAAAATACCCCGGGCTTCGTCCATGGGAAATATTACTTTCTGAAAGTCAAGAAAGAATGACACTGGCTGTGCCTCCTGAAAAACTTGAAAGATTTCTAAATTTAGCTAAAAAAATGGGTGTTTTAGCTACAGTATTAGGTAAATTCACTAATTCAGGTTATTTTCATATTTTATATGAACAAAAAACTGTAGGATTAATTCCTCTTGATTTTTTACATAACGGTGTTCCTCAAATGCAACTTTTTGCAGAATGGAAAGCTCCTCAGTTTTCTGAAAAACCTGAAATTGATTTTCCTAAAAATTTAGGCGAGATTTTGAAAAAACTTTTAAACTCTTACAATATTTGTTCTAAAGAATATGTAATAAGACAATATGATCATGAAGTACAAGGCGGAAGTGTAGTTAAGCCACTTACAGGAATTAATAATGATGGACCAAGTGATGCCTCTGTAATAAGATATGATTTACAAAGTGAAAGTGGAATTGTAATTTCTCATGGTATTTGCCCTAAGTATTCAGATTATGATACTTATTGGATGGTAGCCAATGCAATAGATGAAGGGATAAGAAATGCAGTATGTGTAGGTGGTGATATAGAATATATGGCTGGACTTGATAATTTTTGTTGGTGTGATCCTATAGAAAGCGAAACCAATCCTGATGGAAAATATAAATTAGCTCAATTAGTAAGAGCCAATATGGCTTTATATGATTTTACTAAAGCTTATGGTGTTCCGTGCATTTCAGGAAAAGATTCGATGAAAAATGATTACCTTATGAATTTAGGTCTTAATCCAGAAGCGAAAAATCCATTTGGAGTGGGTATAATTCTTCCTAATGGAAGTTTAAAAATTTCAATCCCCCCTACCCTTTTATTTTCGGTAATTGCTAAAATTCCTAAATATTATTTAGCTCAAACTATGGATGTTAAAAATCCGGGTGATAAAGTTTATATTTTGGGAATAACTTATGAAGAACTTGCTGGTTCTGAATATTTTAATATATTAGGTATTAAAGGGGGAAAGGTTCCGAAACCTGATCCAATTTTAAATAAAAAGATATACCTTAAATTGAGAGATGCTATTTATTTTGGACTTGTTGAATCTGCTCATGATCTTTCAGACGGTGGATTAGGAGTTGCTATAGCTGAAAAAGCTTTTTCAGGAGGATATGGAATATTTATAGATTTATTAGCTTTACCTTATAGAGGCGAAAAAAGAGAAGATTTTATTCTATTTTCTGAGAGTGCAGGAAGAATTTTAGTAACAGTAAAGAAAGAAAATAGGGAAGAATTTGAGTCTATTATGAAAGAAATCCCTTGTGCTCTAATTGGAGAGGTAATATCCCAACCCAATTTAATAATAAAAGGATTAAATGGAAAAATCCTAATAAATGAAAATATTTATGAATTGAAGAAAAGCTGGCAAGCCCCTTTTATTAATTGGTAAAAAGGAATAAATATTATGAAAATTAAAGTATTAAATTATCCTTCAGAGTCAGCTGAGAAGTATCTTCAAAAAATAATTAATCGAATTGAAAAAATACCCAAAAAAATAGAAACAGAAGTAGTCAAAATAGGAAAAAAGGTAAAAAAGGAAGGAGATAAAGCACTTATTGAATATACTTATAAATTTGATAAGGTTTTTTTTGACCCAAAAGAAATAAGAGTAAAGGCTGAAGAAATAGAAAAAGCTTATAAAGAAATATCCTCAGATGTTCTTTCTTCTATAAAATTAGCTATAGAGAAAATTAGAAAATTTCATTCTAAAAATTTACCTCAATCATGGTTTATAGAGGAAGAAAAGGAAATAATTTTAGGTCAAATAATAAGACCTGTAGAGGTAGTAGGATTATACATACCTGGGGGAAAGGGTGGAGAAACACCACTTATTTCAACAGTTCTTATGACTGCTATTCCAGCTAAAATTGCAGGAGTAAAAAAAGTTATAATGATTTCTCCACCCCGAAAAGATAAAACTTTACATCCTGCCCTTTTAGTAGCAGCTAATGAAGCAAAAGTAGATGAAATATATAAAATAGGAGGACCTTGGTCTATTTTTGGATTAGCTTATGGAACTGAAACTCTACCTAAAGTAGATATAATTTGTGGACCAGGAAATATTTATGTGACTACAGCTAAAAAATTAGTTTCTTCTTTTGTGGGAATTGATATTTTAGCTGGTCCAACTGAAGTATTGATAATTGCAGATGACACTGCTGATCCAGAGTTCATCACCTGGGATTTACTCGCACAAGCTGAACATGATCCAATGAGCTTAAGTCTTCTTATTACTCCCTCTAAAAAAATTGCTATGAAGGTAAAAAAATTAATTCCTGAAGCTTTGAAAAAGGGATATAGGAGTGAAATTGCTAAAATTTCTCTTTTAAAAAGAGGAGGAATTATAATAGTAAAAGATATAGAAACTGCTTTCTTTTTAGCTAATCTTATTGCTCCAGAACATTTAGAAATTATGACCAAAAATTCTATGGAATATCTTCCTTTTGTGAAAAATGCTGGAGCTGTTTTTTTAGGAGATTATAGTCCTGAAGCTATAGGAGATTATATAGCAGGACCAAATCATGTATTACCCACCATGGGTCTAGCTAGATTTTGTTCTTCTTTATCCACTGAAAGATTTTTAAAAAAAATAAATTTTATTAAATATTCACCCCAAGCTTTAAAAGAAGAAGCCGATAAAGTAATTATTCTTGCAGAAACAGAAAATTTACCCTCCCATGCTGAAGCAGTAAGAGTGAGATTAAAGAAAAATTAGAAGGAGGAATAAATGAAGGAGTTTTTCAATTACTTAGAATTTACTGAGGAAATAGTTGAAGACATAGACACACAGGTAGAAAATCTTGGTCCTTGTAAGATCCCCTCTCCGTTAAAACTTAACCCAAGTTGTTTTATTACTGATGATCATAAAATTACTTTAAGAGTAAATTATAACTATTTAAAAGAAAGTTTAAGTCAAAATAAAGATATTCCTTCTTTAGAATTAGCGGGCCCTAGACCTTATATTTACTTTGATCCCTCTAAAGTTAAAGTAGGTATAGTAACTTGTGGAGGACTTTGCCCCGGTATTAACGATGTGATTAGATCTATAGTAATGACTTTATATTATTCTTATAGAGTAGATAAAATTATAGGTTTTAAATATGGTTTACAAGGTTTTATCCCTAAATATGGACACGAAATAATTGAATTAAATCCTGAAGTAGTAAAAGATATTCATACTATGGGAGGTACTTTTCTTGGAACCTCCCGCGGGCATCAATCTATAGAAGAAATTGTAGATACTTTAGAAAGGATGAATATACAAATACTTTTTATGATAGGAGGAGATGGAACTTTTAAAGCAGCTTACAAAATAAAAGAAGAGATTAAAAAAAGAAATCTTAAAATAGGAGTAATCACAATCCCTAAAACTATAGATAATGATATTTGGCTTGTTTCAAAAACCTTTGGATTTGATACAGCTGTTCAATATGCCTGTGAAGCTATAAGATGTGCTCATACTGAAGCCATTGCTGTACCAAATGGAATAGGATTAGTAAAACTTATGGGAAGACATTCAGGTTTTATTGCAGCAGCTGCAACCCTTGCTACCAAGGAAGTTAATTTTTGTTTAATTCCTGAAATAGATTTTGATCTTGAAGGAAAAAAAGGACTTCTTGAGGAATTAGAAATAAGACTAGAAAAAAGAAAACATGCAGTAATTGTAGTAGCTGAAGGAGCTGGACAAAAATATGTCCAAAAAGACCCACCAGAATATGATGCTTCTGGAAATATAAAACTTGGTGATATTGGAAAATTTTTAAAAGAAAAAATTATGGAATACTTTAAAAATAAAGGCAAAGAAGTTATTATAAGATATATTGATCCAAGTTATATCATAAGGAGTGTTCCTGCAAATGTAGAAGATAGAATTTATTGTGGATTTTTAGGACAATATGCAGTTCATGCTGGACTAGCTGGAAAAACTGGAATAATGATAAGTTACTTAAACGATCAATTTGTGCATATTCCCCTAAAAGAAGCTATAAAGAGAAGAAAACAAATAAATCTAAATAGTAGATTTTGGCTTTCAGTATTAGAGTCAACAGGACAGGGTCCATTAAAAAATTAAAAAGGAGGAAAAAATTGAGAAAAAATAATAAAATTTTGAAGCTCGGTCTTTATTTTTTAATAGCTATTCTTTTTTTAATTAAAGTAAATTTTTCTTTTGGTATCATTTCATCTCAAGTATATGAAGAAATAAAAAAAGATTTTACCTCACTTTCAGGTTTAATTATTGGAATAGAGGATAGTCAAATCATTATAGATAAAGGAAAAGCTCAAGGAGTCAAACCTAAGGACATTTTTACAGTTTATAAAAGAGTTAAAAAAATTATACATCCTGAAACTGAAAAGACATTAGGATTTTTAAAAGAAGTAATTGGAAAAATTGAAATTACCAATTTAGAAGAAAATTTTGCTGTAGGAAGAGTTATTTTTCAAAAAGAATCCTTTCCTGTTCCTACCCCTATAGAAAGGCTTGCAGATTCTAAAATTCTTATAATTTCAGAAACTCAAAATTTTGATGAAAACTTACATTTAATTTTAAAAAATATTTTACCAGAATCCACAATTATTTTTGATCCCAATTTAAAATTAAACACCTTAACTCCCCAATATCTATTATCTCAACAATACGATTTAGTATTTGTAATAGAAGATGAAGGAATAAAAGTTTATAATTATAAACTTGATTTGATAAGATACTATGGAAGTATCTCTTATAAAGCTTCACCTAAAGGTTCTTTTTCTTCAACTACTACACCTTCTTACCCAATTTCTTCTCATTTAATTCCTCTTCTTTCACCTAAAATTTTAGGAAAAACAAAAGAAGAGGTTTTTCAAGCAGAATTCATTGATATAGATTCAGATAATCAGCCTGAAATGATTTATTTTAATTCTAAAGGATTATTTATTGTAAAAATAAAAGGTGATGTTTTAGCTTATTATTTACCAAAAACAGGAAAAATTATTAATTTTTCAGTAGGACCATCTGGATGGATTGCTTTAAATATTTTAGATGAAAATATCGGAATGAAAAGTGAAATCCTTAAATATAGTGAACATGGCTTAAATCCTGTAATTACTAATATCAATCTTATTTTAAATTTTGTAGATTATGCAGGAACAGGAATAAAAGATACTTTAATAGGGCAAATTTTTGATTCAGAAAACTTTTTCGGTAAAGAAGTATATATTCTTAAAAGAGAAAACAATAATCTGATATATGCTGCTCAAGTTAAAGTACCTTCAGATTATAGGAATATTGGTAGCATTTTTATTGATTTAGACAAAGATGGAATTTCTGAAATTTTAAGTTATCTTCCTGATGGTAAATTAGGAATCTATAAAAATTCTACTTTAATTTGGAGTTCTCCTTATTCTGTAGGTACTCATTTTTATGAAATTCTATTTATTAAGGGCAAAAAAGGAAAGGAAGTGATCAAAAAAATCGTTTATCCATCTATCACACCTGTTATAGCTGATATAAATAAGGATACAAAGCCAGAGGTTATTTTTATTTCTAATAATTTTCCCTTAGAACCTGTAAAGGGTGATATTAAATATATCCCCTTAAATAGCACTACTTCTCAAATATTTATACTTGGTTTTGAAGGTACCTATTATTTTAGAAATTTAGGAACTGCACAAACAGGTTTTATTACAGGTATAGGAATATTTAATAATGAATTTTATTATACTTTAGTTAAAGGAAATTACCCAGGAAATGTAGAAACAGAACTTTACTTAAGTTATTTTTAAATTTTTAAGGTTTTTCAACAGTGATTATAGTATGAACATTACCTCTTGGATGAAAATCTGCTATAATTTTAAGCTTTTTTGGTTTAAGCAAATTCCATAAAGCATCAAATATTTCATTAGTGGCTGCTTCATGAGAAATATATCTATTTCTAAATTTATTAAGCCAAAGTTTAAGAGATTTCAATTCCACAATTTTTTCATTGGGAATATAGGAAATTTTAATTATAGCAAAATCTGGATATCCAGATCTGGGACAAAGGCAAGTAAATTCTGGGAAAGTAATCTCTATAACATAATCTCTATCGGGATAAGGATTTTCCCAAGCTTCAAGCTCAGCCTTTTCTATAGCAATTTCTCCATATTTTTTCCCTTCCATATATTGAATTTAACCTTATTTTTTGTAATTAACTGTATTAGATTATAACACTTTTCTATAAAAAAATAAGATAACTCATTAATTCTCTATTTATGAATGAAGATAGCTCTTATTGAGAATTAAAAAGTAAAAACTTTTAGAATTGACATAAAGTTAAAAAGAAATTAATATTTATAGTAATGAATAAATTTAAATTTTTAGCTTTTATATTGAGTGTAATTTTCCTTCTTTCTTGTGGATGGCTAGCTAAAAGTTCTGAAATTAAAAAAGAAACTTTTACTCTTTCAGAAGTTATAAAATCCCCAGAATTTTATATAGGAAAGGAAATATTTTGGGGAGGGAAAATAATTTCCTGTAGTAATAAAGAAAACTTTACTATTATTGAAATATTACAATTTCCGATTAATAGAGAAGGCAAAATAATAACTGTTCTTGAATCAGAGGGAAGATTTTTAATTAAAACTCCTGATTTTTTAGATTGTGCAGTTTATACTTTTGGAAGATTTGTTAGAGTAAAAGGAATTATCAAGGGATTAGAGGAGGGAAAAATTGAAAATAGACCTTATAAATATATAGTAATTGATCCTAATAAAATTGAATTTTTAAAGGAAGAAGATAAAGATACTATAAAAACTTTTTCTGAACAAGAGTGTGAAAACTGGCATCCTTGGAATTATCCTTGCTGGGAGAAATCTTGGTAAAGAAAAATTTGTCCATCTTTTAATATATAAATTTTTTTAACTACATCTCTCAAAAACTCTTTATCATGAGATACAATTAAACAAGTTTTAACTAAAGTATTTAAAAGATCCTTCAATCTTTGTCTAGTAGCTTCATCAAGTCCATCTGAAGGTTCGTCTAATAAATAACATACAGGATCCATAGCAAAAACTGTAGCAAGTGCTATTATTTTTTTCTCACCTGCTGAAAGTTTATATGTAGGTCTATCAAGTAAATGTACAATATTAAAAGTATTTGCAATTTTTTTTACAATTTCTTTAACTTCTGTTCGTGATTTTTTAAGATTTAAAGGACCAAAAGCTATCTCCTCTTTTACAGTGGGACAAAATAGTTGAGCATCAGAATCTTGAAATAGTAATCCAATTTTTTGCCTTACTTCTAAGAAGTCTTTTTCTTGTTTTCTTTCTTTTCCTAATATAGTAATTTTCCCCGAAAAGGGCTTTAAAAAACCTGTAATAATATAAAGAAGTGTTGTTTTCCCTGATCCATTAGGCCCTATCAATCCTACCTTTTCTCCATAAAAAATCTCCAAACTTAAATCATTCAAAATAAATTGAGAATCATATCCAAATTTAATATTTTCTAATTTAATAATAGGTATATTATTCATAAATATAATATATTAAAATTACAATTATACTTAAAATTATTCCAAACAAAAGATCAACTCTTTTTGACTCAAAATGTTCATATAATGGGAAAAAACCATTAAAACCTCTTGCAAGCATAGCTCTGTAAATTTCTGCAGATCTTTGAAAACTTTTAATTAATAAAGCTCCTACTATATAAGCATAAGTTTTATAAGTATGAATATTTGTTCTTGGTTTAAATCCTCTTGCTGAAGCAGCTCTTTTTATTTTTATATATTCCTCATGTATCACACTTATATATCTATAAAATAGAAAAAAGAGAGTCACTAATTTATTAGGTATTCTCAAATGAATTATGGCATGAGCAAGAGAAGAAAGAGATGAAGTTGCTAAAAAAGCTATTGTACCAAGAATAATGGCATTACATTTTAAAGTAATAGAAAGAGCATATTTTATCCCTTCATAACTTAATTTTATAAATCCAAAATCAATATAAGAATCACCTTTATAACTTAAAGGAATAAATATCCATATAAAAAAAATAAAAAAATTAGCACCAATAATACGATTCAAAAGGGTTTTAAAATGAAGTTTTGCTAATAAAATTAAAAATAAAGATAATAATAAATAAAGAAAAGGTATAAGTAACCCTTCAGAAATAGCACAAAAAATGGCAAATATTATAAAAACTAATATCTTAACTCTTGGATCAAGCTTATGTAAAAAAGAGTTACCCTCAGCAAATACTTCTAAATGCATTTAATTAACCCTTTTCTTATTTTTTAAAATAGCCCACAATCCTAATATTCCCAAAATATAACCTATACCACCTAAAATTTCATGAACTTTTACTCTATTCATGTCTTTTTTAACTTCCAGAATTAAATTTTTAATTCCTTCATTTTCTTCTCTTATTGCTTGTTTCAACATATCTTTAATTTCTTCCTTATTTAAAGATGGTAAGTTTTCTTTTTTGGAAATGTTTTTTTCAATATTTTTTTCGTTTTGAATTTTCTTTTCCTTTTCTAATTCTTCTATTTTTATTTTATATTCAGCAAGATGTCCTTCTCCTGCGATAACTCTTATTTTTAATTCTCCCGATTCTTTTATACCAAATTTATATTCTCCTCTTTCATTAGTTAGAGTTTCAAGAATTTTAGCCCCTTTTTTATCAAATACTTCTATTTTACAATTCATGCAAGGTGAACCATCTACAAAATAAGCTTCTCCTATAATTTGATCCCCCTCTTTATAAGCAAATGTGCTTAATTTATGAGCAAAACAATTCTGAAATAAAAATAAAATACATAAACTTAATAAAAAACTTATAAAATATTTCATAAAAGAACCTCCGGTTTTATTTTTTTTAAATATATTAAAATAAATCCTGTAATTAAACCCTCTACAATTGCTATAGGAATATGGATACTAATTAAAGTTACAATTAAAGAAAAAAAACTTTTTTGTGTAAAATAAAGCATTAAGCTTACTAAAATAGCTGAAAAAATTATAGAGAGAAATCCTGACAAAAATCCACTAGTAAAAGTAAAAATATTATCTTTTTGAATGAAATTTTTAAATAAATACCATACTATTACAGAAGGAAAAGCCATAATAAAAGTATTTATTCCTAAAGTAGTAATACCTCCAAATTGGAATAAAATTGCTTGTAAAAAGAGTCCTAAGAAAATAGCAGGAAAAGCAACCCATCCAAGAAGAATTCCAACCAATCCATTTAGGATAAGATGGGCAGAACTAGGCCCTACAGGAATATGGATTAATGAAGCCACAAAAAAAGTGCTTGAAAGAATAGCTACTTCAGGAAGTTTATTTTCTCTCAAATTTTTTAATCCTATAGTTAAACCTATTAAAGTGAATACTACCCCTCCTAATAAAATAGGAGGAGAAAGAACACCTTCAGAAATATGCATTCTTTATTTAACCTCTTTTGGTTTAGGATAAGCTTTTACCCAAATCACAGCATCAAGTTCCAAAGGATATTCTTTACCATCTGATCCTTTAAACATACCTCCTTCTCCTATCGCAGAAAATCCCCACCAACCAGCCCAAGGAATGGTATATTCAAAATATCCATTTTCATCTGTTTTAATAACTTGAGTAATAAAGGAATCTGCAGGAACCTTTATCCCTTTTTCATTTAAATATTCTACTTCAACTTTTATGTTTTTAGCAGGCTTTCCATTTATTAAAACTTGCCCTTTAAAAGTATTACCTTCCCATAAAGAAAAAGGTTTAATCATGGGAACAATCTCAGCTTTAAGTCCAATTGGTTGATCCCATCCTTCCTCCATTCCTAAAGCTTGAACAATAACTTTTGTAATTTGTTTAATAAATTTTTCTTCTGAAGATTCAAAATAAGGCTCAGGTTCTATATAAATTTGATATACGCCTGGTTTTTTAATATATAAAACTGAAGTATACATAGAAACCTTTTTACCACTGCTTTTCATAGAAAAAATCTTTTTCTCTTGCCACTCAAGAGTATTTTTTTCACCTTTCCACCAAACTCCGCTATCAATAATTTTAAAATCCATATTTGGACCACCTTCCATAGGATGAGTAAACTTTGCCTCTAATTTTACATCTTTTTGTTGAACCTCTATATTATCTTTATCAGGTATTAAAACTAAAAAATGAGCCCTAACTGAAGGGGAATATAAAATTAATACTAAAATCAAATAAATAATATTTTTTAAAACTAATTTCATTTTTAACCTCCTATTTTAAAAATTTTTTAAATTATTTTTTAATTTTTTATCACTTAATTTTATTTTTGTCAATATCCTATATAATTTTAATTTTATGTTATATTAAAATAATTTTTTATCTGGAGGTAAAAAATGAGTATTTCTCTTCAAATGAAAAATTATATAGAAAAGAGTTCATGGATAAGAAAAATGTTTGAAGAAGGAATAAAACTTAAAAAATTATATGGAGAAAACAAAGTCTTTGACTTAAGTTTAGGAAATCCTGATCTAGTTCCTCCAATTCAGGTAAAAGAAAGTTTAGAAGAAATAGTTAAGAATTATGATCCTTCCTATCATAGATATATGCCAAATGCTGGATTTCCTTTTGTTAGAGAAATAATGGCAAAAAAAGTATCAAAAGATCAAGAAATTAATGTAACTTCTGAAGAAATTATAATGACTTGTGGGGCAGCAGGGGCTTTAAATGTAATTTTTAAAACTCTCCTAAACCCAGGTGAAGAAATAATTTTCCCCTCACCGTTTTTTGTAGAATATTTTTTTTATATTGAAAATCATCAAGGAATCCCGAAACCTATTCCAACGAGAGAAGATTTTAGTTTAGATTTGGAAAACATAGAAAAAGCAATTACTTCTCAAACTAAAATAATTTTAATTAATTCTCCTAATAACCCTACAGGACAAATTTATTCAGAAAATGAAATTAAAACACTTTCAGAAATTCTTCTTAAAAAAAGTAAAGAATATAATAAAATTTTTTATTTAGTTTCTGATGAACCTTATAGAAATTTAGTTTTTGATAACGAAAAAGTTCCTCCAGTATTTAAATATTATCCTAATAGCATAATAGCCTATAGCTTTTCTAAGGAGCTTTCTTTAGCAGGGGAGAGAATAGGATTTATAGCTATTCATCCAGAAATTGAAGACAAAAGGACCTTGCTTGAAGGCTTAATCCTTGCTAATCGCATTTTAGGGTTTGTTAATGCTCCTGCTATTGCTCAAAGAATTGTCGCTAATTGCGCTTTTTATAAAGTAAAAGTTGAAATCTATCAAAAAAGAAGAGACATTTTGTGTGAAATATTAAAAGAAGCAGGATTATCTTTTATTAAACCAAAAGGGGGATTCTTTATTTTTCCAAAAGTTCCAATTGATGACATAAAATTTTGTGAAATTTTAAAAGAGGAATTCATTCTTGCTGTTCCAGGAAGAGGTTTTGGAACCCCAAATTATATAAGACTTTCTTTTTGTATTTCTGAAGAAATTTTATTAAATATGAAATCTAATTTTTTGAAAGCATGTGAAAAAATAAAAAAATATGTTCAAATTTGAAGTAATTTATCAAAGCAAAACTAGTCTTGCTAGGATAGGAAAGATAATTACTCATAGAGGAGTTGTTGAAACCCCTATTTTTATGCCAGTAGGAACACAAGGAACTATAAAGGCTATGCCATTAGAAATAGTTGCTGGAATGGGTTACTCTATAATTCTTGCTAATACCTATCATCTATTCTTAAGACCTGGAGTAGAGATAATATATAAATTAGGTGGTCTTCATAAATTTATGAATTGGGAAAGGCTTATTTTAACTGATAGCGGAGGTTTTCAAGTATACAGTCTAGCACAATTTAGAAAAATCAATGAAAAAGGAATTTTATTTAAATCTCATTTAGACGGGACTGAACATTTTTTAACTCCCATTAATACTTTAGAAATTCAAAAAAAATTAGGTGCTGATATTGTAATGGTTCTAGATATTTGTATCCCTTATCCCTGCTCTTTTGAAGAAACTAAATTTTTAACTGAGCTTACTCATAAGTGGGCTATTGAATCTTTTGAATACTGGCAAAGGCATAAAAATGTCAAACAAGCTATTTTTGGAATAATTCAAGGAGGAATGTATGAAAAATTAAGAATAGAAAGTACTAAATTTATTACTTCTTTGAATTTTGATGGATATGCCATTGGGGGTCTTTCAGTAGGAGAATCATCAGAAATAAGAAAGAAAATAATAGAAATAAGTGTAGAAAATATGCCTTTTTATAAACCAAGATATGTAATGGGAATAGGGACACCTTTAGATATTATAGAAGCTGTAATAAGAGGAATTGATATGTTTGATTGTGTATTACCAACAAGAAACGCCAGAAGAGGAACTGTTTTTACCTCTAAAGGCACTCTTTCTATAAAAAATGCTTCTTTAAAATTGGATTCCTCACCACTTGATCCTGAATGTGAGTGCTATACTTGTAGAAACTATTCCAGAGGATATTTAAGACATCTTTTCCATTCAAAAGAACTTTTAGTGTATTATCTTTTAACCCTTCACAATTTATTTTATTATGCTAAACTAATGAAACATATCAGAGAGGCTATAAAAACTGAGACTTTAAAAGAATTGAAAGAACAAATAAAAGAATATTATTTGGTGTAATTTTTATTAAAATTTAGGAGGGTTTTATGAATTTATTAAATTTTTTCTTTAATTTAGTTTTTGCAATGGGAACACCTTCTCAACAAGGACAAACTCCTACAGGAGGTGGTTTAATAGGTTTCATATTTACTTTACTTCCTCTTATATTAATTTTTGTTATTTTTTATCTTCTTTTAATAAGACCTCAACAAAAAAAGATGAAAGAACATCAAAAATTTATTTCAGAATTAAGAGTGGGTCAAAAAGTTTTTACTGCTGGTGGTGTTGTAGGGAAAATTATTAAAATTGAGGATAATATAGTCTGGTTAGAAGTCGATAAAGAAATAAATATCCCTGTAATTAAAGGATATATAAGTGGACCCTTTTCTTAGTAATTTTTAATAATCAATTCCTGCGATGGGAATATAAGCAATTTGTGGTGTTATAAAAACCATCAATTCTGTATTAGTAAATCTCTTATCTCTTCTTTTGAATGCTTCTCCAATACCTGGAATATTTCCTAAACCTGGAACCTGATCTATAGCTTCAGTAATATCACTAATTTTGATTCCACCTAAGACTAAAATTTCCCCGTTATCTACTAATGCACTAGTTTGAATTGAATTAGTATATAAAGCAGGAACTCCTTGCACTGTATGACTCCAATCGGGAGTAGATTTTTCTATTATGATATCTAATAAAATTTTTCCATCAGGGGTAAGAGATGGAATTACATTAAATTTAAGGCCTGCATCAACAAAATCTATAGCAGGAACTGGAACCTCCGGTACATATCTCAAATAAGGGATTCTATATCCTTGTTTTATTTCTGCTACCTCTCTGTCTAAAGTGAGAATTTTCGGTTTTGATAAAATTCTTGCTACCCCTTTTTCTTCAAGCGCAGAAAGTTGAAAATCTAATAAAGC
>Ga0105162_1001059_pt1 | contig 16490 bp, 14 predicted proteins | sample JNZ201metaG_FD_81532 | JGI IMG/M metagenome (GOLD analysis project Ga0105162, IMG submission 81532) | Hot spring microbial communities from Jinze hot spring, China to study Microbial Dark Matter (Phase II) - JNZ 20120812A | ecosystem: Environmental > Aquatic > Thermal springs > Hot (42-90C) >...
ATCTTACAGATTACCAGGAACCAACCGTTGGGGGTTGTTAGCAACAGCCGTATATGTCGCATGCAGATATCTTGGAAGAAATGATATAACTCAAACTAGGATTGCTCAACGATTTGGTGTTACTGAAGTCACCGTTAGAAATATCGTAAAGAGGATGAAAATTCCATCGATTGACCCCTACGTTAACTACGGATAGTTTAAAACATTTATATTTCTGATGCTATTAATAATATTAATGATATTATGCCTATGATTTATGTGTCTGAGAAGACGTACAAGCTGCTCGAGGAGTTAATTAACATGTTAAGGAAGGATGTGAAGAGCTCTGTTAGGCTTATTAAGTCCGATATAATCCATGAGGCCCTTAAGGACTACGCTAGGAAGTTGGGGGTACACATCGATGAAGACACGGCATAGAGTGATATTCGGCGACGCCAGAAATATGGGGGAGTTGCAGGATTCATCTGTGCATCTGGTAGTCACTTCGCCTCCATACTATAATGCTCCGTTCGACTTCCCAGGATTATTCAGGGATTACGATGAGTACTTGGAGTTGATCGAGTGCGTCGGTAGAGAGCTTTACAGGGTTCTAAAGGAGGGGCGGGTTGCATGCTTCGTCATACAGGATGTGAGGATCGAGGGTAAGCTGTATCCTATAGTAGCGGATATCATAGGGGTTATGACCCGTAAGGTTGGGTTCAACTACAGGGATAAGATCATATGGAGGAAGCCTGAGGGATACATCAGGATCAGCCGTAGAAGCGGCGTTTTAATTCAGCATCCATATCCAATGTACTACTATCCAGACAACATCTACGAAGAAGTGATAGTTTTCCAGAAGGGTAGGTTTAGAAGCGAAGACGCGTCTGAAGAACTTAAAGAGAAATCTAAAGTAGACTTAAGCAGGTTTCAGAGGGAAAAATGGTATTTGTCGGTATGGGATATTGTGAACGTTCTACCGTCTGATAAGCTCAGCAAATATACAGCTGTCTTCCCAGAGGAGCTTGCAGAGAGGCTTATAAGACTCTACAGCTACGTAGGTGAAACGGTTCTAGACCCATTCCTGGGAACGGGGACGACTTCAGTAGTTGCGAGGATGCTCGGAAGAAACAGCGTAGGATATGAAGTGGATTTAGAGCTTAGGCCCATCATAGAGGAGCGGCTCGGCAGACTGAAGACCATAAAGGATTTCACGGATGAAGAAGACGTGGTGGAAGTCACTGTCAGAGAAGATGCAAAACACCTCAGAACCATGCTGAGAAACGCCATAGAGAAAAAGTTGGAGTCTAAAAACCACAGCAAAGCCTCGCCTTAACTGGTGCTGAGGACTTTAAGCTTAGGCTTTGTAGCTACTAGTGCTGAGTATACGAGTCCTGCATCCGCTGCAATAGTGTGCTCTTTACGCTCATGATTGCAGTGGGTTAACCGACCTCTGGCCTTCCCTTCAACCACCGGCTCAAGCACGCCTTTAATCTTCACTGGAGTATTAGATGCTAGTTTGAACATAACCTGGCTCCTCTTACCCACTATCCTGGCTACTCCAACTTTCAACCCTACGTTAACATTGGGATCATACTCCAGCCTCAACTTGAGGGTATCAACCACATCCCTATCTAACCCGTTTTCCTCAGCCTTATACTTGAAATACTCCAACGCCAGCTCGAAACATCCAATGCAGAGGCTGAAGCCTTCTACAGGTATACCTAATCCCTTATATTCAGTGGAAGCGTAGTAAGTGCGCTCTTTACCACCTTGAAGAGACTCGAGGACAGTGTTCAACGGCTTTGCGAATACAATTCCACACTGGCTCTGAATCAAATGAAGCAGATCGTCAAGGTATTCCGCATCTAAATAGAACATCGCCCAGTTGTTCCACTTGCCAGGATCTATTTCCCTTATAGAGGTTCGCTCAAGATGGTAGCCTTTGACATCCAGCTTAAAATACATGCGTCTCTCATCGTCAAAGCCTACGTCCACATACACCTCTTCCTGGGGAAGCCTAAACGCATTCCTCCTCTGCCTCCTCTTCCCCCTCTGAACAAGAATCGTTCCCAAGTATATCCATCCCAGCTCCTCAACACGTTTACCATACCATTCTGGAGGAATGAGCCTCTCATCAGTCAAAGGCTCAGGCTCCTTAACCCAACCCCTAAAGTTGGAGTATATTATTGGTAGTGGGGTCTTAATCTTCCCATCTCTACTGGCTGGAACCTGAAAACCGTGAATAATAAGTTCTTCCTGAAGCTCCATAGAAGCTGCAAAGTATATTTGAAGCGAGTCTACCGGGTAGCGTTTAACCCATCTAACAACCATATCTTAATATCCTCCACACGGCTCTTATAGTAAGCTTATTCATCGTAGGTATTTATCATTAACTATTTAATCCAAACATCTAAGCCTATCCTAAAGCTGGGCCACAGCTGGCACAGGGTCTCGAGAGAAAAGTTCCAGAAGAGCCTGGATAGGGTGGGCTTTTACGTGTTCGTCACATACGTGCACAGGCTCGAAGAGTCGAGAGAAAAGACGAGGACGAGCTTCTTCGAAACCAAGCTCCTAATAGTCCCAGCCAGAGAGCTAGAGAAGAGGATGGAAGTTAAAAAGGCCGGTCAAGGGGGGCGTGTACTCATTCTGCTTCCACTTCGAAGACGGAAAAGCATGGGACGAAGACGTGAACATCCAAGACGAAAGTATGAAACCGCTGGCGGACTACTCGCAGTACATAGACGCGTGGCACTTAATTGCTAAAGAATTGAAATATAATTCAATAATTCATAGTAGAGTATGGGTTATTTTTTATTCGACGACCTCTGGAAAAACTTTCTTTGCAGCTCTGTATATGTTCTCGATCCTCGCCCGTTTAAATTCCTCAAAGTTTTTCAGCTTCCAGAGATCCCTTTCATAGGGAATGAAGTGCGTCCACAATGCTTTGCAGTTGGGAAGATATTCACTCGGTTCATCGTGAACCATCTCTTCGTGGAGCTGCTCACTGACGAAGGTTATGTTACCAAGACCGCTTATAAATACTTCCCTCTCATCTGGGTCATCTGGAGCAATTTCGCTACTACTGAGGATCTCTCTTGGAAATATGTGATGTCGATGCATTTCTTGATACGGCTTACTACTCAATAGACGGCCGTCTAGATCTTCAGCCTTCTCTTTAACCAATAATACGTAGAGTAGGAACAGGTGCTGTAGCCCCTGCTTCTTGAGAACGTTTATATCATTACCCTTCTCGATTTCCGCCTTTCTTAATTTGCATCTTTCACCGAGGTTACCCTTTAGGTTGTCGTATGGAAAGGTTGTAGGTTTCTCTCTAATAATTTCCAGATCTCTCTCGAGTTTTGTATTCGTGCTCGAGGAGTAGTAGCCTTTCATATTGACTATTATAAACCAGCTGGCGATGTTTCTACGCTCAGCTTCGCTTAAATCGCTCATAGAATGCACATTTTTCTCGTAGAAGTATGTTGCTACTGGTACTAGGGATACTCGCGATGGAATTATCTTACAGCTACTCAAGCCTAATTCAGTGTATAGAAAGTCCATAGTTAACTCGATTGCTTTTTCAGATCTAAGGAGTATGTCCTCTCTAAACTTTACATTTTTCACGCTGCTTTTAAATTGATCTACGTTTGAGAAGACTGTTTGTTTTACCCCAAAGTTTGACAGTACAAATCTGATGAGTATATTTAAGTCTATATCATACTTCTCAAACTTTTTATAAAGGCTTCTCATCTCGCTGCGGAATTCCCCGCTCACCGTACCAGCTAGGAATGAAAGCATCAGTTCAATGGTTCCTATGCGGATGCCTGCTTTATTTATCCTTATGAACGCATCAGCCATTTCAGCTAAAACCTTATCACTTTCCGATAAAGTTGTTATGATGTAATATGGTATCCTATACTCTACAATCCTTCTAGCGACTTCCTCCAGCTCGTTTTTATAGCTAGGGTAGTCTTTAGTCGCACTGTCAATTCTACCGTCAATATATGCCTTGAAAAGTTGAGAAATATCAACACCACCCCTCGATCCCCTGATTAACTTATTTTGGGCTGGTACGTAAGAAATTACATCGTCAAGCTTAACCTCCTCCCCTCCACGGATAATTTTCCACCCATTATATAGGAGCAGTAAAGCCGTCAGTCTTTGCTGTCCATCTAGTAAGTAGTAAGATTTTCTATACGCGATCCTTTTCTCAATATCTATTAGCGGGGTGGCGAATGGATCCTCCTCTATTCTTCCTGCAGGCTCCCATAAAATTATGCTACCTACTGGAAGATTGCGGATTATCGAATCGAAAAAGTACCTAACATCTTCACTATCCCATTCAAATATACGTTGGAACTGCGGCAGATATATGCACCATTCACCACGCATTATCCTATTTACTAGTTCACGTACATCCCCTTTTTCTACATTCAAATCTACACTAAGAAGCTCTTGAGACATACTCACCACAAAATGCTATTATCAATTTATTATTTAAGATTTAGAAAACTCAAAGCAGTATCTTTAACATGCTTGCTTTTTCAGCCATTAAAACGTGGCACCTGCTAGGCTGGAGCTTAGAATTGATATTCGAGAAATCGTTTTTAGTATCCGTGTTCGCGGCTTGCATCCACTTCTGTGCCATTGGAGTAGTGGACGACGACTCCCTGAGCGTTTTTAAATTTTTCAAGCAAACCCAGCTCAACAATTGGCGTCAGACGTTTCCCTGAATAGTGCTGTATATACCATTACTAGTGTTAAAGCTACTCGGGTTTTATTTATTTGTTGGAAACTCGTAATCCCTGTTTTTATGTTATGTTGGTCTATCAATTTCTATAGTATAGTTCCGTTAGACACTGGTATGTATGTCTAGCTATGGGTTGCCATATCTTATTGTATGAGTAGTATCCATCGAATGATATCGCTTTGAGCATATTAAAATCTTCCCTTGTAATTTCCTCTAGTTCTTCGTTTTGAAAGAAGTAAACTTTCATCTCTTTATTCAGTGCATACTTTATTTCACAACATACTCCTGGACTTAATAAGTTGGTCTCTGTTTCAACTAGCTGAATTATTCCATTAGAATACTCGCGTTCTTCTCTTCTAAAATACCATGGTAGCTCCAACCATGATTTGAGTATTCTTCTAGTATAATCGTCTAGTATGTAGCCGTGTGCAACCATAATATCACAGTGATCAATAAGTCCATAACAGAAAGATGGGAACGCCTTTCTTTTAAATTCATCAATTATCGCCCTTCCCCTTTTAGGGGGGAAATATGAGAAGACCTCTGAAAATGTTGAGGGACTAAGTAAGATACTTTGGTTTGCACGCATGTTAGACTTAAGAATTTCCATAATGTTATGACCGAGTTTTTTGGCATCATCCTCAGGGATTTTTCTATACATATTAGCAAGCTCATTCATTTGGGTTTTAAATTCTTTTAATTTTCTGTGGCTGTTTTCACCGACAAATTTCTTTAATTTACTCCATTCATTTATATGATGAACGCGACCAAATAGTTTTTTAACAGACTCTTCCATAATATGTTCAAGATATGTTATATGAGTTTCCATAGGATGCGCATAATAGATTATTTGGGTTTTAATTTCTTGTATATGAGATTCTTTTTTCAAAATCTTCATCTAAATTGATGGATAAGCATTCATTTTAATAAATATTTTTACTATTAACATTATGAATACGATTGACAATAATAAAAGAAGATAGGTCTACAATTGAGGGAAATGCTCAAACAATGGGGCTATAAGGCTAGAGTACTATTCTGGGGCGGCTGCACACTGCAAGGCACGTTTCACTTTCTAGAAAACTACAGAATCAACACCTCAACCAAACACCGCTTTTACCTCGAAAAACTGCCTATAGTAGACATAAAAGTATTCTACGTAGCCTACATATGCTCGGGACCTTAAAGACGTAAAAGCATGAATCGAAAACATAATCGCTCAAGATGAACGTGTGAAACCGCTGGCGGACTACTCGCAGTACCTAGACGCATGGCACCTAATCGTGAAAGAATTGGAATACGTTTCATAGAGGAGTGTTAGACCTATCTAAATTCTGCTGTCTGGAGTGGATGTTGAAGTTTATTCTTCCTCCGCAGTTTCTTCTTGAACCTCTTTCTCAGCCATTAAACTCTTCAAAAGCTCTATCTCATCTGCTAGGGAGCTGTAAAGCCTATCCAAGAACTGATCTACATCACCTTTATACCCTAAGACTTGAAGCCAAGCCCTATCTATGGTTTTTCTGTTTTTATCCCTAGTTTTAAATTGTTCCATAAAGCTTCTAAAGATGATTTCTTTGGTATTGTTAAATACTCTCAGCAGTTCCGCTTTTTCTTTTGGTGTTAATGCCTTTGGGTCTGGAACGAGTAGCCTATCGAGCATATAATCGTGAAGTTTCATCCATGGCCCTTCACATGCCACTCCCATGTATAGGAGCTGAAGGATGTTTATGGAGCTGTTAAGCCATAATGCAAGAATTTTTGCGTCCTCTTTGCTGATGCCTTTTAGGCTCCAAAGGTCAATTCCAATAGTAGGATTATCTGAATAAAAAGCGATTAAACAAGTGCCAGGGGATGAAAGGTAAAGCCTTCTTGCCAGTAGCAGATGGGCTTTTTTCCTTTCGAACTTGTTTTTCCATGAATTGATAATTTCTGAATTAAGAGCGCTAATTTCTTTTGAGGATAGTGTGTATCTGGCCATTTCTGGTATTTTATCGAACCAATTTTGAATGAGGTAATCTGAATTTTCGGTCACGTCGATTGTATCAACATAAGAAAATCTTCTAAGGGCCTTGGTTAAACAGTTTAATGGGACTTCCAATGTGTGGATGAGCTCCCTGTGCCTAACAATTATAGAGTCTGATTTCTCTTTTTCTAAAAACCAATGATCTGTTTTCCTCTGAAGCCTCTTAGCATCCTTTAAAATAAAACCGTGAAAATTCTTGAACTTGTAATGTCTTAGATCGCACTCCTGCGCTTCTGCTAAAGAAGCCATAGGAGTTAATTTTTGGGGAAAAAGCAACTTCTCTAAGAGATCTACAAGTTTTAGATCGCTAAGGGAAATGAATTTGTGCCAGTCAGTTGTGTCAGCAGTTAATTTTGAGTAAGGATGGATTTTGACGGCGACTTCGTCATCTTCATAGTCATTCTTTAAGTTTTTGATTTTGTCTGCAATGTCCCAAGCTTCCTTCCTATTATCTGGAAGCTTTTTTAAGACGCAGACTTTTGTAATAGCATCTTTAGAGGGCTTTGCTTTCTTTGCAACAAGTAAAATCTCTCTGAAAACTACGCTTTCTGAAAAGGCAAGTCTGTGCCATGCAGTGACAATATACTCTACTTGATATTTTTCAGACCATAATTTTTGAGCCCCTCCGTAGATCTTACGTGTAACACTGTTGCTGGCAAGACTAAGGCCATCCTGCCATCCTCCTTTAGAAACTTATCCGCTAACAATATGAAGTAGCCGAAGTAGCTCATTTGACTATGTAGATAATCCCTGTAATCCTCAAACCTCTTGAATAGAACTGTCTTATAGTCTTCAGGGATTCTTTCGTGTCTTGTAAATGGAGGGTTCATTATTACGACGTCGCATTTTTCAAGTTCTATTTCCCCAGGCTCCTCTTCGCCCAACCTAACAACACCCTTGACCTCCTTGCCTTCTCTTACAAACATCTCAAGGTCCGTCTGCCCAGTTAGAACTGTTTCCAGACTCGCTCTCGACGGTATTTTCTTCCCCGGCTTCAGCTCGGTAGAATCCCATATTGCAATTTTAATCCTGTTTGTGAAATATTCAGGCGACTGTAAGGCTAAATGACAGGCCGCTACGTTGGCTGCGAAGGGCATAACGTCCACGCCTAGCAAGTCTTCCTCCACAAACCTCCTATGGTCTTCTTGAGTGAATGGTCTTTCTCTCTCTAAGAGCTCCTTCTTCCTCCTATAGGCTGCTACGAGTAGTCCTCCGCTTCCGCATGCGAAGTCTGCGACTTTGACGTTATGTCTATCTATTGCCAAGCGGGCTAACAGCTCGGCAGCTAAAACGTTTGTATAGAATGCTGCGACAGACTTCCTAATCTCAAATGGAACCAAGTCGTGGAAAATCGTTCCCAGTAGGTCGCCTCTTACTTTTTCAGGAGCTATGCCCTTAACGGCATTTATGATGGTTCTTACGATGTCCGTGAAGCGTTCAGGTATTAAAGATGCGACATTGTATGAGAATACGGCTTTATAGTTTACATCATAGACTTTTTTGAAGTAACTCCCCAGGTCTGAAGGCCTCGATATGAGCCTCGAGTCTAAAGGTGGGAATTCCTCGGGTCTGTGACTTGAGATGACGTGGTAAAATAGTAACTGATTGACCAATATGTACGAGGTTGCAAGCCTTAGATCCTCAACAGGATACTTCCCCTCTTCATACTGTAGAATGTTTATGAAGACGTCTTTTCCTCCAAGCATGGCTTCAAGCCTATCCCCAGACATATCCCTCATGGCTTCAGAGATTATCTTGGCTGACTCTCTCAATACTTCGATTATGTACGGAATGCTTGGCTCTACGTACTCAGGAGGCGTCAGAATGTGGGACGCCAGAGTCCTACAGATATCCGTTAAATTTCCCTCCACTATGGTGAAGCTCTTCCTCTTATCCTCAGGTGGGAAGATGCACACAAGTTTAAACCTAAGCCTATACGCCAGCTCCTTAAGCTTATCTGGAGGCATGGGCTTCGTAAGCTCTTGAGGATATAGCAGCGCGAAACCGCCGTTGATGTTTAGAATACCAGAATAGCTGATGTAGTCGTTGTACACTTTACTTATAGCTTCTATCAACTCCCCCTCTGAAAACTTAGCCTCCACAGGATAATTCCCACCGTTGAAACACCAGAGGTCAACCTCGCGCTTCCCAGCAGGGGTATGTATGGATATAAACGGCATAGCCTTAACTCCCAATTTTTCAAGCTCTTCCTTAATCAGGCTGGTTATAGTATTCTCAGTAGCCTTCGGAATCACGTGTAACACCTCACCATTTAACATGACGTATGATTGAACTCACATAATCGTCTTCATAAACGCCAGATTTCGATCCACACAGAGTACACCAATACCCATTAACCTGGTAGAACCTGAACCTCCAAGCCTTAAGGGGATCTGTTTCAAACTCCCTACCGCAGGCTGGACACTTAACCATAGCCTTCAATAAACGTATCTTAAGAATGTCCATTTAAGTTTAACCAATCTACAGCCTATATCTTAGTTTCTCATTATGAGTGGCGTGTAAACCTAAGCGCTTCCTGAACGTTCTGTACTCTTCTATGGCTGAAAGTTCACATAAGGTCTCTGATGTCACCTATGAGAAGATCGGGGAGTTCTTGTGCAAGGATATAGGAGGCTAATTTGGCCGCCTTATTGGAATACTTGATTGTAATTGGTATTCTGATCTCGGGTTCCGTAGTATTCCAGTCGAGTTTAGTCAATCCTAAGACCTGTTTTGCTAACCATTCAGGTTTAGTCTTTCCCATTGTGTTGGCTATAACGTCAAGCTCTATCGGTTTAGGAGTCCCAAGCTTTTTTCTTGAGTCTTCACCTTGAAGTCTACCCGTTGTAAATAATATGATCCCTCTATGTATTGCAGAACCACCTTCATCCACTAAGAGATATCCCCTTGCAGGGCTATAGTCTTTAGCGTCTGTGTCAAATAGACGGTATATTACATTCCTTTTGACGTGTACAGCAATCAAGGCTATTTGAATTCCTCTGCCACTGTACTTCCCTAAGACATCATTAATGGCTTTGATTTCCTCATCTTCAACAAATGGTGATGATTTATGGATGATTAATAGAGGGGGTGCTCCGTATTGTTTGATAGCGTTTTCTAGAAGGTCTACCATATTTTCGTACGGAACATATAAACCCTTAGTTTCAACCTTCCTCCTTGAGCCTATAAACATCTTCATTCTGGTGAATAAGTGCTCACCATATCTATCTAGGAGTTCTACAGCTCCATAATATATGACCTCATCGCCTCTTTCCTCTTTTCTACGGGCAAATGAGATGCCTATGATGAGTCCGCGAGTTTCTACTAGTGATCTAGAGAGCTTCCAAGGTGTTCCACCTGCCTTTGCGTAAATCGCTGTAGCGAGATTTAGAAGGAAGAATTCGAATCCACTTTTATCCATCAAGTCATTGATCCTCTGTTTATTGACAAACTGTGTCCTCAAATTTTTCTTCGAGTATCTTGCTATGATCCTGAGCTTAACCCTTCTGTATACGGAGGAGGGTAATCCTCTGGTGGACAGCATAATTATGCCAGGGGAGTTTGTCTCAATAATAGAGTCGGCAACCTCTTCAAGCTTTGAGAGAGCACTCCCCTCATCTATGTGCGTAACGCCCTCCTTTTCATCAAACCTAATCTGCATACCGTAGACATCGATAAAAGGAGGGTAAAAGTAATAGCTCCCTCTATATCCGTTAATGAGCTTGTTAACCATCTTAACGGTAAGTTTTTCGGTTTCTACATCTGTCAAAACCTTTAAGACTATTTCCTGGTCTTTGAGAGCCATATATGTAAACGGCTTAAGCTTTATAATTCTCCTCGGATTCCAGTCTTCACCTAAGTAGAAAGATATTCTGGGCTCTTGAACCGTAATAAGTCTAAACACTTCGGAGCACCTCAAGTGGCATAAAATTGCATTTAAAGTCTACGGTATGACCATCTGCAAATTCTATGGACAACTTTCCACCCTCACATAATAGACTTAAGAGCAACTGTATCTTTTCTTTCCTTTGAAAGGGATTAGGCAACCTCTTCATTACATGTTCTCTATCGCTTATGTCAAGCTGTTGAATTTCCTTAAAGCTAAGACGCTTTTCAATTACATTTTCTTTGAACTTCGTTATAGGATTATAAAGATCCACCCATAGAAGAGCCCTTCCATCTGCGAGTATTTCAAGCATTGTGTAGAGACCATGAACAACCGCCAAGTCAGTACTGATCTGATAAGCTAAATCTTTTTGAATCAGTTCGGGAAGGGGTCTATTGGGTAGTAGCCTCTTCCACTTTTTACGAAAATCACAGCGAAACCCCTTTCTAAAAGCACTTCTTTCTAAAGCCTTGTAGAATATCGCCATCATAATTATCATATCATTAGCTTTCGTAGGTGAAAGGATCATCATTGGCTCTGGAGGTTTAACTACCGTAATTCCACTTTTCCTTAACGCCTCAAAAGTCGCCTCTATATTGCCTCTCACATGCACATATCCATATTTGTACTCGCAGTCGGAAACTCCATGTATAGAGAGGGCATTAAGAACTGTGTACAATTGCCGGATATCATTTACTGTAGCACCTATGGTAATGACTTGGAAGTCTTTAAAGGGAGCATTAACGCTTTCGAGGCAATTTAAAAGTTTACCCATATTAACCACTCTTATTTAATGAATTTATTAAGAATTCGCCATATGATATTGAGAATTCCCTTCACTTTACCATTTGTTAAGACGTTTAATGCATTTTCGAAAGTCGTATAAGTAATTATTGCTTCAAGAGGCAATCCATAAGAGCGAAGAAATTCTGAAATTATGAGGATATTAAACGTACTTAAATAGTGTAGTATAAATATTGATAATGAAACCAGAAAAGTAGTAAGAACATATTTCTTTTTCTGACGTTCTAACTCGGAAAAAGTTCTCAAAGTTTTTTCAGCTAACTCTAATTTATGTTTAGCTAGCTCCAGCTTTCCTTTAACACTTAATAGTTCCGCCTGTAGCAATATTGTTTTACTTAAGCTTTCTCTTGCCTCATAGAGTATGGGTTTTACCTTATCAGCAATCTTGCTCTTTTCGAAGAAGTTGATTCTATTAATACATTCCGGTAACACTATTGTGTATAAAACCATCAGCATTGGATTTCGAGCAACCCTATTTCTTACATATTCATTATCGGTCAATATTTCTAAGTCTTTCATTTTGTCCCCAGACTCTTTAGATGTTGCTCGAATCCATAGTAAGTAGAGCAGACTTTCTATGTCTTCGTCTCTAGCTTTAAATTCGCATAGCCTTTGGTAGTATTGAGCATATGCACGTTCAATCAAATCCCGTAAACGCGTTTTCTCTTGTATCTCTGAGGAAACTTCACTAAGTTTGTAAAGGGCAAAAATCGTTTCACCATCATGCTCATACCAGGAATATTTTTCTAGTATATCTAGTATTCCATTAAGCAATTTTTTACTTCTGGACAATCTTTTACTCACTTTTAAGACATAGTGTGCAAGCAATATGCCAGTAGCGATATACTTATCATAAAGTAGAATGCTTAGATTGGCATCTTCTTCTAGTAAACTACTTAGTAAATAGTCAAGATTAGTTAAATCAGTTAAAATAGAGCCATTAAATCTAGCTTCAAGCTTCGAGAAGACATACCAACTCAATTCATAAATATTATCCTCGTCTTCAAGATCTTGAGGCTCAGAAATTACGTTACCTTCAGGTAGCATAATACCATAAAAATTAATTAATGGGTGTTTAAAAAACTTACTGCCATTTTGCTACGCATCTATCTTCTTTGAACGCCATTCTTATCTCTAATCCTCCGATAAGGAGGGTTCGCGTTTAACTTACCCACTTTATTGAACGGGTTTAATGCATATCCATTAAAGTAATTTTTCGTCAAATTTTGTTCTGGATTCCCCATTTTTGCAATACTTTTATGAGCTCTTCAAATAGCCATCTTTCCTCTTCTTCATCGTATTCGAGTAACCTCGCTTGAACGGTAGATTCTTGGAAGATGTTTGGATTCCACTGTTTTATTAGAGAAAGGCTGAGCCACACCGCGACTACGGATGCGTCTCTATAGTCAGCTATCCCTGAGGGTTCAACTTCACCATGAACGACCTTTGAAAGCCCATTGTGAAGCATAAGGTATACATTTTCTAGGAAGCTTTCACGCTTCCGTGGCTTTGTATACGAGTCTACTTGCTCGATAAAATACCTGAGGCCGAAATAGGCCATTTTGAGAAGGTTTAACATAGCTAGAAGGCCAGATACTGCGAAAACGCTACATACATCTCTAGCCCATTTTAACTCCGGAAATGCTTCAGTAAGCCAGTGGAAATTCTGATGAAGGCGGATAATATCCTCCACCAGAACTCCTTCTTCCCTATAAGCTTTCAACAAATTTTCCCTAACTAGGCTAAGCACATCCTCCACAAACTCCTCAAATTCATATTCATCATAAGAACCATCCGACATTAACAGCTCCTCCAGGTATGTAAAAGGACAGGTTTAAACTCCCTAATATAAGCGGATACTCAACCGCAATACTCTCAATAAACCCATTTCAAGAAAATCTATTTAAGCTTAACCAATCCAATACCCACATTCCAACAGTCGTGGGACTAATGGATTTCCTATTATGCTTTAGACTTAGCGTAGAAGCACTCTTCGTTATGGCATTGCTCCGCCAAATTACAGGTCCAGCTCAGCGTGAAGCCTCCACCTTCAACCCTAATCTTCACAGGGGCTAAAACTATAGACCTACGTCTACGCTCACCATTTCTGTCTGTAAAGCCTTCGCAAACACCAGTATTTGGCTGAATATTTATCGAAATGGACAGCACCTCCAAAGTAAATTTTTTAGGTAAAAATAAAAAATATGGGAATATTTAGAAGGGTATGAACCATCTTATGAGTCCTACGATTACACCTATTATAGCCGCCAGTACGAAGCCAGCTAGTACTCCTGCGGCAACTGGAACACCGTATTCTTCGTAGGCCTTACTACCTCCAACCCTCAACGTTATGAACTTAAGTATCCAAGCGCCTAGGAAGTTTGTCCAAGCACCAGTCCAAGTTTCACGTGCACATCCACTCAATAGAAAGCCCATTGGGTGTAGAGGCCACCATAAGAATCTAGCCCTTAGGAAAGACAGTAATACAACTATTATGAAGCCTAAAACCACAGGTCTTACGAGCTCTGCAATGGGAGGGTAGCGGTTCCATGGACCTACACCTAGGTGTGCACACTCCCATCCCGATAGACAGTTTGGAAACCTAGCTCCAAGCATGTGGGGCCACCAAACTCTAAAGACTACTGTTATCGGATACGCCATTAGAAGTGTAACGGCTACCAACTTATAGATGGTTCTTGGATGAACTCCCGATAGATTAGCCAACCTAAAGCTGTCCATTGTTACAGTACTCCAGGTGTTAAGACCACCTCCTGCTGTATTAACACCTCTATGTAGAATTATCATGCCCATGCAGTGCCCAGCTGTATACCCTGGGTGTGGACCGCCAGTTGCAAAGTGGTATACCCAGCTTGGCCACAGGTTGCGCTCCTGAGCAACAGCAGCTCCTGTGAGACCTCTACCGTATGCTTCAGCTATCGAATAGACGAAGCCACCCATTATAAATACTATGGTTCCAAGTACAGGCCCTATTTGTAAAGACGCTAGAAATGCTATGAAAAGTATGCATCCTATTCCAAGGAGGATGAAAGCTGACCTGTAGCTCATAGGTTCTTTAGCTTCAACTTCTTTAAGAGAAAGCCTTCCGAGAGCCGCGCCAAAAACTTCTCTAAGGTAGTCTCTAGCATGCCAGAACATCATTATAACCATGGCTAACATTCCACCTGTGACGCACATCCAGTTCCAGTAGAGCGGTGCCCCCCAAGTGGGCGATACTTGTGCTCCAACCCAACCCTCCTCCCTACAGCCTCCAGAAAGCCCTTCCCAACCAGTGTAATAGCCGAAGTAGAGGGCTACTTGGCTTAATGGAATTATGACAAACACCCAGAAAAACCACATAGTGAAAAGTATGTCGAGAGGCACGAGGTAGGCGATCGCGTAGTTTATCAGCTGTGCATTCACTCTAGCAAAACCTATTAACGCTGTACCTAGAGGTCTAAGAGGAGCCGCGCAGACTGTGTCTACACAGCCGTTGGGGCTTGGACCGAATAAACGCCATCCTATCACATCAGGCCACCATGGTAAGAGTGTTGTAAACATTATCTGTACATATATTACTAAGCTTATGATCAGTCCTATGATGAATGGCATTTTCCTATGTTTTACCTCTGGAAATCCATGTATGTTTCTAACACCCTCCCAGATAGCCATGGCGAATGGATATGGGACTCTCTCAACTTCAATCCATCTACGTCTGAGGATAATCATCATAGGTGACGTCATCAGGAAGATCAGCCAGTGGAATAGACATACATACAGCATCGCCGGGAACCATGCAACCCAGTCTACAGGTCCTCCCTTACCCCATGTTGGTACTACGGCTGTCTCAGGTGGAACCCACCAAAGAGTCTTCATAACGTCTCTAACTTCCGGAATAGCCCTCCACACCCTGCTCGAAGAACCCACAGGCCAACTGTAGTATTGGTCGTTAAAGTTTCCTATACTAAAGGATGAAACTAGGCCGATAACGTAGAGCATTGCCAAGGTTGTAACGCTCAGCCTCTTACCTGTAAACTTAACTAGGTATGCAAGCATTGGAAGAATCAAAGCAAGAGTAGGCATACTAAACGGTATAGAGGCAAAACCCATGCTGTATATGCATCCGAAGTATCCTCCCTGCATCCCTAGAATACCCTGAGCCAAGTTTGCGATGATATTCACGATGAACACAAGGACGATCAATAGAGGCCAATTAACCTTTTCTATAACAACTTCCTTCGACATGTTCCGTCAAAAAAATTATATTTTCACGAAAACTTTTTAAGCCTTACCTACATTTTTTTTTTAAAGTTTTGTCTAAATTTTTAAACATATATAAGCGGGAAACCCAACATCCTTCAGGATTGGGTGAAAGCGAACACCTAACTGTATAGTGGCTTCGCGTGTGAGCTAATCTACGACTGAAGTCAGAGCCTCCGACGTTCGCTATTCTACATAATAAAATTGCGTAGAATAATGTTGCGGCTTCTATTGTTTCTTTCGCAATTATAGATTTGTTCATATAAGAACACATGCTTAAAACTATGCCTCACACGGGATGGCAAACTAGCACTGAATGGGAGTAAGATATTGAGATGTAAAAATGGGAATCTGGAAAAGATAGAGATATAATAGCATGTCTCAACATGCTCGGTATAAGGAGGGAAGAGCATCCTTAACCTTCACACCCTAACCTTGACAAACTTAACCTCCTACAACATTGAAAGCTTTAAATAAAAAATGGGGGCCTTTAGAATGGTATGAAGAACCTTACTACGCCTATGACTATTCCTATGAATATTGTAGCAAGCAATCCAGCCAGTGCTCCACCTATGAATGCCACCCCATGCTCCTCGTAGAGTCTGCTTCCACCTATTCTAAGTGTAAGCCATTTAGCCACCCAAGCCACTAGGAAAGCCGTCCACGTCCCAGTCCATATCTCTCTAGCAGCTCCACTTATCAGAAAGCCGACTGGGTGGATTGGCCACCATATAAACCTCATCCTCAGAAAGTCTAAAGCGGCAACCACTATGAAACCTGCTACGAGA
>Ga0105162_1001060_pt1 | contig 16466 bp, 11 predicted proteins | sample JNZ201metaG_FD_81532 | JGI IMG/M metagenome (GOLD analysis project Ga0105162, IMG submission 81532) | Hot spring microbial communities from Jinze hot spring, China to study Microbial Dark Matter (Phase II) - JNZ 20120812A | ecosystem: Environmental > Aquatic > Thermal springs > Hot (42-90C) >...
GGTTGCCCCGTGGAATTTATCAATTGTCCCTCAGGTTGCTTGATGAGGAGGGAGAGGTTGTTAAGTGGGAAGGGAAAAGCGAGAAGCGTCTCCTGGGAATATCTATAGGTAGTGCGCATTCATCCGGCTACGTGTACCCCCTTGGTAAAATAGAGGTCCTGCCCATACCCCGGTCTTTCCGCAAACCAACCCCTGCCAAAAACCTTGAAGCCACTATTGAAGACACGGCCAGGCTTATTGGTTACGCTCTCTCCCCTGAAGGGCCTTACCGTCCAGGTCAGACCATTAAGCTCACCCTTTACTGGTATTCGCTTGGAGAACCTGATGTTTCATATAATGTGTTCACCCATATTGTAGGGCCGGATGGCAAAATATGGGGGCAGAAGGATAACCAGCCCGTGAACAGCACACGCCCTACGACCACCTGGCTAAAGGGCGAATACGTGATTGATGAGTATTTTATACCCTTGTCTCCTCAGGCTTCTCCAGGAAGTTATGTCCTTTACGTGGGCATGTATGAACCCTTTAACGGGCATAGACTACCTGCATATGACCCGCAAGGGAACCGTTATCCAAACGATGCCATCCCTCTCGCTATTATCAACGTGCAGGATTAGTCGCTTTTTTTAGGGGAAATTCAAAGGCATCCTTTGTTTCGGCTGTCTCAAGGTTGTAAACTGTGAGGTTTTCGAGTTCAGGTTTAAACCTGTATAAACCTATCCGCATGCTCGCAGGAGTTGACCGGGGTGGGAGATAGATAATGTGCCGGTCAGGTATTATTTCCCCCGGTTCCCAGCGGGTGGTGGGGGAGAAGCTTTCCCCAGGAGGGCCATCGTGCTGGGAGATTTTCTCCCCACCAGGGCCAATGAGGTGGACGAAAGCCGTTAAATTCTCTTCCAAAGGCTCCAGGGCCATCCAGTAAAGGGTGACCTCTGCTTTCCCTCCCTTTTGTTTAAAATCAACCCCCAGAAGCGCTATTTTTTCTTCAAATACCGCTTTCGTTGCTTCCGGCCGAACACACGTGGTATTGTGGATGTTTTGCCACCCCCATAAAGCAAGCCAAATAATAACAGGTAAAGCAACCTTTAAAAGTCCCCACCACGAGTTTTTTTGCCACAAAAGGTATAAAAGAAACAACAACCCCAACGAAGAAATCGCCTTCCCTAAGGCCCTGGGCAAGGTATCGCCGAACCATATTTTAACCCTGTGCTCTCCTGCAGGGATTGCTACCGTAATCAAGCCCAGCTGTGGAGAAGGGGTAACCGGAAGGGGGTATTTATCAGAAGTCGCCTTCCAACCCGGGAACCAGAACTGATGCCAGCGAATGAGAGTGTCTTGGGATGATTTAGCGGTCAAAGTGAACCTCAGGGGGCAAATTCGCTCTAATTTTACCTCTTCAGGCCAATGGTATGTTCCAGGCCATTGAAATGGTTTTTCTCTTGGCAACCAGAATTCTTCCCTTGGAACTTTCACTGTGACCGGTAAATACTCCAAGAGCCATGGTCCTCCCCACAGCCTGGCCCAGAGAGCCGTCTGGTAATCGTATTGAGCCATGGAATGGAAGTTTACATCCTCTTCCTTAAGCACCGGTTTGCCTGTCTCAGGCCAGGTTAAAGGTTCCCATTTTATTCCAGCGAGAGCTGTAAAGGCTAATATAGCTGTTACAAAGCAAAGGATCAACAGGTTGACGCCTCTGGGAAACTTGTGGCTAAGGAGGTTAGCTAAGGAAGCTGTCAGGAAAGAGCCGAAAATTCCTGCCATCGCCTGAAATCTCCATGGAAATTGAAGGAAAACAAGGGGCTTGAGGCGGAGCCAGAGAGCCGTGGAAAGGGTTGTGTTCATGAAAACAGCGAGAGTTACTGAGAAGATGGTCACTAATGTTAGAGCCTTTTTCCTTCTGTCAAAAGTGTAAAAGTTTAGCAAAGCTGAAACCAAGCCACACATTGCAAGAAGAACTTGCCACGGGCTGAAAAGGTGATGGGAAACCGGATATTTGTGGACCAGAGATTTTGATATTAGCTCAACAACGGGTAGGAGGAAATTTAATGGCTCGGTAACCGATGGAGCAACCTGGCCAGCTCGAATCCAGCGGTTTTCAGCTAAAGCGGGAAGCCAATAAAAAGCGCTGAGGGTAAGGCCAAGGCCCGCTCCTGAAGCTAATAAAAACAGGGTTTTACCCCTCCCAGAAGGGTTTACCAGCACCAATGACAGGGCATAAATCAGGGCAAAAGGGGCAAAGATGAAAGCCGAGAGATTATGGGTAAGGATCAGGCCTGCTAATCCGAGGGCGAGGAAGGGCATAAGCCTTGCTGTTTGTTCTTCCGCCACCTTCTGGATAAGCCAGAGGATGAGAGGAAAGAAGACGAAAGCCAGATGTTCTGCCAGAGCAGCTCTTATGTAAGCGTTAGCTATGTGGTAAGTGAAATAAGTATAAGTGACCGCAACCCATAGCCCGGCCTCCTTGCCGAAGAGGTCCTTGGCCCATAAGTAGGAGGTAAAGGCTGCCAGCAAGAAAGAAATGCCAAAAGTTGCCTTGAGGGAATTTATAAAGCCAAGCCCAAGCCAGTGGAGGAAAACTACAAGGTAATAGCTCAAGGGAGCATAAAAATTGGTGACCGGATAACCGTAGAAAAATCCAAGGTTCGGAAGCCAGCGAGGGTAAAGTTCTCCACCCCGGAGGGCATAATCCAGGTCAAAGGACCGGAAAAGATGATGAAAAGGGTCGTGAGAAGCCCACAGTCCTGGTTTAAAAAGGGGCAAAAGGACCGGGAAAATTAAAATTAGAAGGGGGCCCGGTAACCCACGGACCCCCTTAGGCCATCCCTTCATTCTTCCTCTTCGGGCAGGAATTGTGCCTCTTTCTTACTGTACCATATGGATATCCCCACGATCAGCACGCACAGGGCTACAAAGATGTAAATGGGCCACTTAGGTGAGGAATGAGATGAGTAAAACCTCACAATTATAGGGGCGATTATAACCGAGACCAGGTTCACCGTCTTTATCATAGGGTTAAGGGCCGGACCTGAAGTATCCTTAAGGGGATCACCTACTGTATCGCCCACGACGCTTGCTTTGTGGGCCTCAGAGCCTTTCCCGCCATAGAGACCATCTTCAATGGTTTTCTTGGCATTATCCCAGGCGCCTCCGGCGTTGGCCATGAAAACTGCCAGGAGCTGCCCCGTGAGAATTATTCCACCCAGGAAAGCTCCAAGGGCCTCTTCCCGGAGAGCAAATCCCACAATGATAGGCGAAAGGACGGCCAGAAGCCCAAGGCCTATAAGTTCACGCTGCGCAGCTCTGGTGCATATAGTGACAGCTTTGGCATAATCGGGCTTGACAAGGCCTTCCATCAGGCCCGGAATGCGGAATTGCCGGCGCACTTCAACAATTATGAGGGAAGCAGCCCTGGCTACAGCCCTTATGGTGAGAGAGCTGAACAAGAAGGGGATAGCTCCACCTATGAGCAGGCCAATGAAGACCTGGGGCTTAACCACGTTTATGGCAAAGGCTTGAATCCCGGTTTCCTCGGTGAAGGAGCCAAAAAGGCATACAGCTGCAATCACTGCTGAGCCTATAGCAATCCCCTTGGTTATAGCCTTGGTGGTATTGCCCACAGCATCCAGGTCGGCCAGGATCTTGCGGGCTGATGGTTCAAGGCCCACCATTTCACCAATGCCGTTGGCGTTATCAGCTATGGGGCCAAAAGCATCCATGGAAACATTGTTGCCAGTAAGGGTCAGCATTCCTATCCCGGTGAGGGCTACTCCGTAGAAAATCAAAGCAGGCTCGCCAGCAAAAATTATGATAGAAGCTGCTATGGCAAAAGCAATTACTATTATGGCCCAAACAGTGCTTTCATAACCAGTAGCCAGACCGGTTAGAATTGTGGTGGCAGAACCAGTTCGGGTGGAGCGAGCTATCTCTTGAACAGGAGCGAACCTAGTGCCAGTGAAGTAATCCGTAAGGTAGTTTATGATCACCGCCAGGATTATACCGGCCAGAGTTGCCCAGAAGAGCCTGAGGTCATGGGCATAGAATTTGGCCAGGAGGAAGAAGCCTATGATAGAGGTAATGGCGGAGATATTGTACCCTCGTTTTATGGCATCCATGGCATTTTCCTGTTCGCTGCGGGCACTGACGGCGTAAGTTCCGATTATGGAGGACAGAACCCCTATAGCCCGGACCATTAAGGGGAAAACGATCCAGCGGTAATCGTGCAGGTTGCCGAGGTAATGCATAACTCCTATGCCCAGGATCATGGCCGAGACGATGGTAACCTCATAGGACTCAAAGATATCAGCCGCCATGCCGGCGCAGTCCCCCACGTTATCTCCCACCAGGTCCGCCACCACGGCGGCATTGCGGGGATCATCTTCCGGGACACCCTGTTCTACTTTGCCTACCAGGTCCGCACCCACATCGGCGGCTTTGGTATAAATTCCGCCACCCACTCGCATGAAGAGGGCCAGCAAAGTACCGCCAAAGCCGAATCCCAGGAGCACATCCTTAGCATGGATTCCGTAGATAAGGAAGATGATAGTGCCTCCCAGAAGGCCAAGGCCATCGGTAAGCATTCCGGTTATGGTCCCCGTGCGGTAAGCTATTCGCAGGGCCTCAGCAAAGGACTTGCGGGCAGCGGCTGCAACCCTAACGTTTCCCTGGACAGCCATGCTCATTCCCACATAGCCCACTGTTCCGGAGAAGGTCGCCCCCATAACGAAGGCCAGGGCTCGTCCAACGGATATTTTCAGGGGTTCTCCAGCCAGGTGAGCCGAGAAGAACAGGGCTACGGCCAATAGCACGATAAGCCAGAGGATAGTGCGGAACTGAGTGTTCAAATAAGCTCTGGCTCCACTGCGGATGGCGTCAGCCACGTCTTCCATTTCTTTTGTCCCGGTTGGCTCCCTGAGGATCTGACGGCCCAGAAAGAAGGCGTAAAGGAGTCCACCTATGGCTACCAAAAGGATGCTCCAGACACCAAAGGTTTCAAAAGCACTCGCTCCTTCCAGCAATTTCCACCTCCTGAACCCGGGTTTGGGAACATAAGGGGTAAGATAATTTTACCCACATAATCCTTTTTCGTCAAATGCATTTAAATTAAACCTTGACCTTACCTTCCATCCACGTGACTTTCAGGACCGGCCCTTCGAACCCTGTAAGCCTGAGCAGTATTTTCTTGAACTTTTCGGGGTCACCGGAAGTGAAGAAAGCATAGTGGCCTTTCCCTTCCCCTTTCAGAAGCCCGTGGCTTTCCAGAACCCTCTTCACCTGACGAGCCACTGCCTCTGAAGGGTCCACTATTGTTATTTTAGGGCCAGCAACTTTCTCTATTGTTTCCTTCAAAAATGGGTAATGAGTGCACCCCAGAACCAGCACATCTATACCTTTTTCAAGCAATGGCTCCAGATGCTCCTTTACTCTATCTTCGGCCTCCCTGCCATTCAAGAGGCCTTCTTCCACCATTTCTACCAAACCTGGACAGGCTCTGGTGTAAATTTCTACCCCCTGCCCAAACTTTTCTACGAGCCGCTGGAAGAGGAGCCCTTGAAAGGTAACCTTTGTGGCAATAACTCCTATTTTCCCCGTTCTCGTCAGACTTACCGCCGGCTTAACGGCTGGCTCCATCCCCACTATGGGGATGGTAAAGCGCGCCCGCAGGTGGTAGAGGGCAGCGGCGGAAGCTGTATTGCAGGCTACAACCACCACCTTAGCTCCCTTTTCCACCAGGAAATCGGTTATGGCCTCCGAAAAAGCCCTTACCTCTTCCAGGGAGCGTTCACCGTAGGGAAGGTGGGCAGAATCGGCAAAGTAAAGGATGTCTTCAGATGGCATAAGGCGGATTACTTCCCGCCAGACCGAAAGTCCTCCAACCCCTGAATCGAAAATTCCGATAGGGTTATCCCTCTCAGCCACTTTTTGCCCCCGGGTTTAAACCTTCCGCCGTATGGCCCTATAATGTATGGCTTCGCCGTAAAACGCAGCTTTCGCTGCCTCCATCACCGCTTCGGAAAGGGAAGGGTGAGGGTGAACCGTTAAAGCTACTTCCTGAGCCTTCAATTGCAAGCGCACTGCCAGGGCCAGTTCACCTATCAGCTCCCCAGCCCATGGCCCCATTATATGGGCACCGAGAAGCTTGCCAGAGCCTTTCTCGTAAACAAGCTTTACAATACCCTCTGCCGAATCCATAGCCCAGGCCCTGGCATTAGCCGTAAAGGGGAAACTGGCCACCCCGTAATCCAGACCTTCCTCCTTAGCGGCCTCTTCCGTAAAGCCAACTCCGGCAATTTCCGGGAAAGTGTAAATGCAGTAGGGGATTGCACGATAATCAGGGGTTCGGCTGTGACCAAGGGCATTTTCAACGGCTATCTCTCCTTCGTAAGATGCTTTGTGAGCCATCAATGCCCCACCCACGCAATCTCCTGCAGCATAAATGTGGGCAATGGAAGTCCGGAGATGGCTGTCAACCTTTACAAATCCTTTCTCCGTCTTTATCCCGATTCCTTCAAGGTTAAGGCCACGGATATAGGGGCGTCTACCGACAGCCAAAATGACTTTATCGGCCAGGAACTCAAGGGGCTTCTCGCCATGGCACATTACCTTCAACTTTTCCCCTTCCGGTTCTATAGCTTCCACCCTAACTGAAGTTAAGACCTCAACCCCTCGTTTCCTGATTAGAGCCAGGAATCTTGAAGCTATATCTCCATCAGCGGGTGGAAGGATGCGGGGGAGCAGTTCCAGGACCGTAACCTTGCTTCCGAGACTGTTGTAGAGGTTGGCAAGCTCCATGCCTATAACCCCAGCTCCTACAATTACGAGGGATGAGGGTATGCTTTCCAGCCGCGTTATCTCGTCGGAATCCACGACTCCGGGCAGGTTTGCTCCGGAAATAGGGGGGATTACCGGCTCCGAGCCTGTAGCCACAAGGAAATGGCGAGCCTTGATGCGCTTTTCCCCTTCTTTAGTGGCAATCTTCACGGTTGCAGGGTCCAGGAAAGAGGCTTCTCCTTTAATAATAGCCACCCCGTAACTCTTGAGGAGGGTTTCAACCCCCTTCACCATCCTCTCAACAGTTCTATCCCTGAAACTTCTGATCCCTTCAAGGTCAAATCGTTCAAAATTGACTTTAACCCCCCAACCCGGAGCTTTTCGGGTCAGCTCAGCGGTTTCTGCCACATAAAGGAGGGCTTTGGAAGGGATACATCCACGGTTCAGGCATGTTCCTCCTATGCGGTCCTTTTCCACGAGGGCTACTTTAGCCCCAAGCTGTGCAGCCCTTATAGCTCCCACGTATCCTGCCGGCCCTGCTCCTATTATTGCCAGGTCAAACGCCTGCTCTTCCATATCCCCTCCCAAAAGAAATTAAAGGGGGGCACCCGAAGGCACCCCCCTTTCTCATCAGTTTTTACTTCGGTATCTTAGCCACAATGTTGTCCACGAACCAGTCAATGGTCCAGAGCTCGTCGTGGGTAGCGCGGCGCCCGGGCTCTATGCGGAGCTTGCCATCCTGATCGTAGATAGGACCAGTGAAGGGATCAAAGAGGACGGTGGGCTCCTTCATCTGGGCCAGGCGCTTGAAGACCAGGTCATACACGCTGATCTCGCCGAAGATCGGGTCCTTAACCTTCTTGGCTTTGAGGGCTTCTTCAAACTTGGGGTTGATAGGAACACCGAAATCGGCGCCAAGCTCCGCCCCTCCTTCCTTCAGGAGCCACCAGTAGTCCACGTTTTCCAGGTTCTGGTTGTTGTAAACGCCAAGGTAGACCTTCATCAGGATGTCCTCGTAAAGCTTTTCCCAATGAACAAGCTGGCCACTGACGGCGGAGTTAGGACCATACTGGAGCATTGGGCTGTAGTGGGAGAAGGTGTATACAGGCTTGCCTTTCTGGGTGGTATATTCCTCACCAACCTGGATCACGGCTGGGGAGTCTTCGGTGAAAGCCAGGACATCAACCCCATCGGCGATCATGGCCTCAGCGGCCTCGCGGGCTTTGGCCGGGTCATACCAGGAGAAAAGCCAGCGGACATCCACCTTGGCATCGGGGTTAACTTCTTTCACACCCAGAGCGAAAGCGTTGATATGGCGGACTACTTCAGGAATGGGGTGCGCAGCAACGTAGCCAACCTTCCCGCTCTTGGTTAATGCTCCGGCCATCAGGCCGTTGAGGTAGTAAACCTGGTAGAATTCGGCAAAATAAGTGCCCACGTTCTTAGCTCGCTTGTAACCGGAACAGTGGAAGAAAATCTTGTCCGGATACTTCTTGCCTGCCTCTATAGTAGCATCCATAAAGCCGAAAGAAGTGGTGAAGACAACATCCGCTTTCTCTTCCACCACAAAGCGGTCCAGGTAGCGGGCGACATCAGCTTCGGGGACGGATTCAGCGTAAACGGTCTCAAGCCAGTCCTTGAACTTCTCCTGGACATACTTACGGCCAGCATCGTGGGCGTGGGTCCACCCGTAGTCTCCGATGGGGCCTACGTAGATAAAAGCGGCCTTAATCTTCTTGATGATGGGCTTTTCAACCACTACGGGGGTAGGGGTTGCGCAGGCCGCCAGCAGGGTGAGCACAGTGAAAACCACTATGATCAAAAGAAGCTTTTTGCGGTACATACCCTCTCCTCCTCAAAGGGTTTGCCCCCTCCAAGGGCAATTTCAATATAGCACAGAAATAGCTTTTTGCCAAGTCCCGGGGGGAATATTTAGCCTAAGGGGAGGCAAATTTCCGCCAGACCTTTTCCCTCGTTATCTTTCCCCCGGCCGAGGCCTCTTTCATGGCCATTATCAAACTTTTTGCAGCCAAGTAAGCAGGCCAGGCAAAAGGTCCTGGCTCTGTCCCCGAAATCTTCCGGTACTCTTGAGCGAAATTAGGGTCAGGCTCTCTTTCACCACCAAAACACCAGCTTCCTTTTTCTCCCGCAAGAGCTTTGAACGGCAGAGAGCAAAGGTCAGGCCTGCCCCAAAATTCCCCTTTAAAACCATTGCTTCTCAGCCTCAGCAAAACCTCGGCTCCGGTAAGGCTATCCCCGGGCCAGAAAACGATTCGGTAATTTTGCGGGTTAGGGGGAAATTCAGGGTAGCAGTAGAAATCCACATCCTTTGTCGGGCAAGAAGAGAGGATTTCTTTGTAAACTGCTGAGCCGGGGCAGGAGAAGACCAGCACCTTGCCTTCAGAACAGAGGATTTCAGGCCAGTGGGGTTCAAAAGCCCCCTTCCCCAGTTCGCTTTCCAGGAGAGGGATTGGTATTATAAGGGGCAAATGATGACGGGCATAGATGGGCAATGCCGCCAGGGTAGTTTCCTCCGAAAGATGGCCGATTGCTCCTACTACATCCGGATCAAGGGAAACTTTACCTGCAGCCACAACAGCTTCGGCGGGTGAATTTCTATCGTCCAGTGCTACAAGTTCTAAGCGGTATTCCCCCAGCTCCCGGGAAGCGTTTACCTCCAGAACGGCCATCTTCACCGCGTACAGAGCATCATAACCCTCAGCCCGGTATAGTCCTTCAAAGGGAGCTATAAGTCCTATCTTGACAGAAGGAGGAACGCTTCCCGGGAGGGTGCATCCTGTTAAAAGGAGGAGAATGGCAAGGCTCTTAAGCCTCTTCACTTCCGGATTTTTCCCCACCGCTCATGGATTCCCCAGCAAACTGGACGAAGGGGCGGAGGAGGGAGGAGAACTCCATGGGGAATATGAACTTGGTGGCAGGGCTCTGACCAAGGGCTTTGAGGGCTTCAAGGTATTGCAGGCTCATGGTCTTGGCGTCCACGGTTTTAGCCACATCAAAGATTTTCTGAAGGGCGAGGGCAAAACCTTCGGCCTTAAGAATAGCGGCCTGGCGCTCTCCTTCTGCTGTCAGGATAAGAGCCTGGCGCTGGCCTTCGGCCTTAAGGATAGCTGCCTGCTTCTCGCCTTCAGCCACCTTTATGGCTGATTCTCTCTTACCGTCGGCCTCGGTGACCATGGCGCGGCGAGTCCTTTCGGCGCTGAGCTGGCGTATCATGGCTTCCTGGACTTCCCTGGGCGGAAGGATTTCCCTTATCTCCACGCTCGTTACCTTTACACCCCATCTTTCGGTGACTTCGTCCAGCTTTGTGCGGAGGATGCGGTTTATCTCTTCTCGCCTGGCCAGGACGTCGTCCAGCTGGATATCGCCGATCACAGCCCTTAAGGTAGTGGTGGCAATTCCCTGGGAAGCTCCGGCAAAGTTCCTGACCTGAATAACGCTGTCCACGGCGTTTACCACTCGCCAGTAGACCAGGAAGTCAACATCTATCGGGGCGTTATCCTTGGTGATGCAGGTCTGACGGGGTATTTCCAGATATTGTTCCCTTAAGTCTACCTTTACCGGGACCTCAACAAAGGGGATGAGAAACACCAGACCCGGCCCTCTTTCCCCCACGCACCTTCCGAATCGGAAGATCACCAGCCTTTCATACTCCCTCACGATTTTAATGGCCATGGGGGCAATTATGAGGATGAGGAGGATCAAAAGGCCAAAACATAAAGTGCCTGTGGTCATCGTCCACCTCCGGGATGGTTTTGATTGCATTATAAAGGCTTTTGGTTAGGGGTGCAAACTTTTTTCTTCGCCCTGCTCTGTTTATTTGGCCTAAGGATTCTGCGGTGGTATAATGGTTCCGAAAAATAATAGATGGGGTGGTTCTCATGAGGATTTTGCTGGTGAGTCCGATTTCAAAGGTATGGAATTGCCGCAAGCACATCCACATGGGGCTTGGCTACCTGGCCGGATCGCTCCTCAAAGCAGGCTACGAGGTAGAAATTTTTGATGCCGTGGTGGAAGATGAGCCTCTGGATTCTTTCCTCAAGCGCAACCCCTTTGATGTAGTGGGGATTTCCAGCCCCACGCCCCTTATCTATGAGGCATGGGAAGCGGCGCGGGTTGCCAAAGCCCACGGAGCCATAACCATCCTCGGAGGGCCTCACCTTACCATTATGCCCCATGAATCCATGGAAAGACCGGAGGTAGATCTTGTAGTCCGGGGGGAGGCTGAAGATACTATCGTAGAGCTGATGCAGGCCCTGGAGGAGGCACCGCCCCACGACGGCCATGATCCGGAAAAACCCCGCCTTTTCCCCGAATCTGTCTACAACAAAATCCTGGGCCTTTCTTTCCGGAACGAAGAAGGCCAGATCATCCATAACCCGCCGCGCCCGCTCCGCAAGGATATAGATAGTATCCCCTGGCCCGCCTATCACCTTTTCAAAATAGAGCGATACACCAACCTCCAGCCCCTGACCGATGGACTTGATCCCAAAGCCAGGGCCTACACCATTCTGACCTCCAGAGGTTGCCCCTATCAATGCATATATTGCTCAAAGCCCATAACCGGGAACACCTGGCGGCCACGTTCTCCAGCTGAGGTTATAAAAGAATGGCGCTATCTGGTGGAAGAACTTGGCGCTACCGAAATCGGTGTTACCGATGATGTATGGAACCTGGACCTGGAAAGGGCCAAAGAAATCTGCAGGTTACTCATAAAAGAAGGACTAAACAAGGTCCCATGGATAACCATTCACGGGATGAGAGTTACCAGCACTGATGAGGAGCTTTTCCAGCTGATGAAAAAGGCTGGGTGCAAGAGGGTGGGCTTTGGCGTGGAAAGCGGTAATGAGGAAATCCTGAGGCGCATAAAAAAGGCCCAGACTTTAGACCAGGTCCGGGAAGCTTTCCGCAATGCCCGGAAGGCAGGTCTTGAAACCATGGGCTTCTTCATCTTCGGCCTGCCGGGGGAAAACGAGCAAACGATGGAGGATACCATCCGTTTTGCCCTGGAGCTTGACCCCGAGCTGGCTAATTTCATGATGGCAGTTCCATTCCCGGGGACGGAACTTTACCGCATTGTTATGGAAGAAGGCAAACTTTTTGCTAAAAGCTGGAGAGAATTCGGAATCCACGATGATAAAGCCCACTACGAGCTTCCGGGACTTCCGGCTTCCCTTGTGGAAAAGAAGTGGCATGAGGCTTACCGCCGCTTCTACCTGAGACCAGGCCGAATATGGAAAAGGCTCTGGAAAAAGGACACCTGGCGCCGCTTACCTGAACACATAGTCAATTTCCTTCGCTTTTTCAGGTGAAATCTCTGCTTTCAGGATGAAAAAGCGGAAGTTTTTCCTGCTCTTCTTTGCTTTAAGCCTGGGGTTAGCGGGAGCCCAGGTAGTGAAAAATCCTGCCAAGACAGGCCCTGGGGTCGGCCTCCTGATCCTGAGTGCTTGTGTGGGCTTTTTAGCCTCCGCATCTGGAAAACCCCCGGCCTTCGCTGGCAACCCCCCGTTGACCGCATCTGCATGGAAGAGGGCCTTTGGATTTGCTCTGCTCTTCCTTTCGGCTTTTGCCAGTTTGGTAGCGGTAAAGCTTTTTGAGAGGATTCAGGGATTCACCCCATGGGTGCTTTATGCGCTTTCACTGCTTTATTCCGGGATTGCCTTTTATGTTCTGGAAGAACGCTTCCCGGCTCCGCCTCGCAAAATGAAAGTCAGTGGCCTCCCCATAGTCCTAATCCTTATCCTGGCCTTTTTCCTGCGCTTATACCGGATAAGCGAAATGCCTCCGGGCATTTACTATGATGAGGCCTGTAATGCCCTTGATGCTCTCTGGGCCGTGGATTCGGGTATTTATCCGGTTTATTTTGAGGCGTGTAATGGGCGTGGCCCTCTTCTCATTTATTCCCTTTCCCTGGCCCTTAAATCTGTTGGGAATGAACCTCTGGCTTTGAGGCTCGTGCCCATTTTCTACGGGACAGCCACTGTCCTCACCTTTTACCTCCTGGTGAAGTTGGTGGATGAAAAGGTGGCCTTGTTAGGAGCATTGCTTCTTAGCATAATGCGCTGGCACTTTCACTTCAGTCGGGTGGTCTTTGATGCCATAACTACGCCCTTTTTTGCAACTTTAGCCCTCTATTTCCTGTGGCGAGGCTTCAGGTGGGGGGCTCGCACTGATTTTTTCACGGCCGGGCTTCTCACAGGATGGGGACTTATGGGCTATGCCGCTTTCCGGGTTTTTCCCCTCCTGGCCCTCTTTTCTTTCCTTCCTTACATCGCCAGAATCCGCTTTAAGGCAGTTGCAACGGCTTTCCTGCTCTTCGTAACCGCCTTTCTCCTCTCCTCAGCTCCCATTATATCTTACGCAGTCCATCACCCGGATATTTTCCTGCTTCGTTCCCGCCAGGTTTACCTCCTGCGTTTCCATCCCCTTCCTGCTGGGCTGGAAGCTATTAAGCGCAACCTCCAGACAACACTCCTCATGTTTCACCAGCGGGGTGATTTCAATCCTCGCCACAATTTCCCCGATGCCCCTGTGCTTGACCCTGTAATGGGTGCCCTCACAATGGTGGGGCTGGGAATTTGCCTCCGCAGAGCTCTTGACTGGCGCTATTCCACCATGCTTCTATGGTTTATCCTCTTCCTTCAACCCGGGATATGGTCCATTGAAGCGCCTCAGGCTCTCCGCAACATAGGAGTGGTGATCCCGGTGGCCTTTCTGGGGGCCCTGGCCCTGAGGGAGGTGGCTTTTACTGTATCCCCGACCTTAACCTGGGGGTTAATCGGGCTCCTCCTGATGGCATCTTTAGCTTTTAACTTCCACCTTTACTTTTTCCGCCACGCGAAGGATTTGAGGACCTTTTATGCTTTCTATGGCCTTGAAACCACCGCTGGCCGGATCATTTCCTCCTTAGGCCCCAATTACCGTTACTACTCCATTTATGCCACCGATCCAACCGTTCATTTCCTTACATCCGAGGACGTAGACCTCAGGTTTTTAGATGCCATGGAACACATCCCCCTCCGGGAAAAAAGTGACCGTGATGTCATCTATCTTACGGACCCCCGCTATGACCTGCCCCTTGAAGTTTTCCTCCACTGGTATCCCGGTGCAAGGGTGACAGAAATTCCCGATCCATCGGGTAAAACGATGTTAAGGCTTGTATTGGTGAGCAAGGAAGAAGTTAACAACTCAATAGGATGGCGATCTTTATCCGAAGGAAGCCTTTTCATCCCGGAGACGGGCCCTTACCGTTTGAAACTGGAGGGGTCATCTTCTGCTGAGCTTAACTTGACAGGGGTTGAAGGCTTTCTGGTCCTGAAAGGTGGGGAAGAAGCCAGCGTTCATTTAGTCAGGGGATGGCACGGTTTGAAGTTAAAGGGGCCGGGGCAAATTAAGATCTATGGCGGGGGCTTAAATGGTGAGGTGCCGGAGGAGCTTTTCAACACCCGCCCACCATTTGTGGAAGGCCTTACGGGTTACTATTACCGTGGAACCGATTGGAGTGGGGAACCAGTTTTCGCCCGGATTGACCCTTTCATTGCTTTCCGCTGGCACATTCAGCCTCTTCATGCCCCCTTTTCTGTGGAGTGGAGAGGTTTTCTTAAGGTTGAAAAGCCTGGCTATTACAGCTTTGCCCTTATTTCCAATTCCCCTTCCTCTCTGGAGATAGATGGTCAACCGGTAGTGAAAACCTCCGGGGACATGCGTCAGGAAGGCAGGATTTACTTGAGCACGGGTGAGCATAAAATAAGGGTGAGATATCAGGAACCTGGTGGGTATTCAGCGATTTACCTCTACTGGAAAGAGCCCGGGGGAAAATTTGAAATTCCGCCTTCCAGGGTTTTCAGACCTATTTGGGGGGAAGCGTGGAACGAGTGGTGATGGTGGTGATGAGCAAATGGCAGGAAAGGGCCCTGGTCTCAGCTCAGCTCCAGGAAGAAGGCTATAGGATTAAATCCTTTCCCGATATTGAAGTTGCGGCCGCTTACCTGTGCCATGCCCCTGTTCTCCCTGATGCAGTAGTTCTGGATTACAGAGGCTTAAAGATTTCCGTGGAAAAATTGAAGGCCTTCCGCCTTCTCTTGGGGGATGTTCCCCTGGTTTTATGCACAGCTCCCTATAGCCGTGATCAGGTAGCTGAAGAAGTCCTCAACCCGGCCCGAATCCTTGTGCGCCCTTTTACAGTCGGAGAAGTGGTGGAAGCTATCAAAGGACTTTTGCCCCTCTCTCCGCCCACTTTTTGAGCCTTACCATTGCCTCTTCCAGAGTTTCCATACGCTTAGCGAAGCAGAAGCGGAGCATAGGAGGTTTTTTGGCCTCCTTCCGGTAAAAGCCGCTTATGGGTATAGTTGCTACTCCGGCTTCCCGGATCAGGCGGTGGCAAAAGGTCCTATCATCTTCGTCACTTAATGGGGAAAAATCGGCCAGGAGGTAATATGTGCCCCCGGGTTTCAGGATTTTAAACCCTATTTCTTCCAGGGCTGAAGCCAGGAAATCCCTGCGCTGGCGATACATCTCCACCGTTTTGCGGAAGAACTCTTCTTCCATCTCCAGGGCAAAAGCAGCAGCTTCCTGCAAAGGGGCCGCCGCACAATAGGATGTGAACTGATGGATCCTCCGGATTGCCTCGGTAATGTTGGGAGGGGCTATAACCCAGCCTATCATCCATCCCGTAAGCCCAAAGGTTTTCCCAAAGCTTCCGGCCGTTATTGTACGCGAAGCCATTTCAGGGAAAGTTGCTATGTGGTAATGCTTTCCTTCAAAAACCAGGTGCTCGTAAACTGCATCGTAGAGGACCAGGAGATCATGCCTTACGGCCAGGGAAGCGATGATTTCCAGTTCTTCCCTGGAGAAAACTTTGCCCGTGGGGTTATGGGGGCTGTTAAGCATGATAAGGCGAGTGCGGGCAGAGATGGCTTTCTCCAGCTCATTGGGGTCAAATTCCCAGCAGGGTGGATTAAGGGAAACGAAAACAGGTTTTCCTCCGGCCATTATTACATCGGGAGCAAAACTATCGTAAAAAGGCTCAAATATAATCACTTCATCTCCTGGATCAATGAGGGCCAGGATTGAAGCGATGATGCCTTCAGTAGCTCCGTGAGTTACAGTCACCTCTTGATAGGGGTCTATGCTCCAGCCGTAGAAGCGGTAGTAATGGTTAGCAATAGCCTGGCGGAGCTTAAAGGCTCCGAAACTTGAAGTGTATTGATTTGCTCCCCGGCATATAGCCTCTATAGCTGCAAACTTAACCTCTTCTGGCCCTGGCAGGTCAGGGAAGCCGGTGGAGAGATCCAGGGGCTTGAATTTCTCCACCAGTTCCCCGATTTCCACGAAAATGCCGGGCTCTATTTCATGGGCCCTGTATGACCATTCTCTGTCCATTTCTGCCTCCAGGCCAGGTTTTTTAATCAAGAAGATTTTAGCAAAAAGGGTATAGTTTGCCAAAGTTTCTGGCCCTATTTGAGTCGCAAGCCCTTTCTGGGCCCGGGTCCTTCCATCATAACTTCAAGGCAATCCATTTTCTGTCGATCTCCAGGGAAAATCCGGCGATCGGGGATCGACAGAAAAATTTGGTGGTTTTCCAGGTTCGCCGAACTTGACAAGGAGGAAGGAAGTGGGTAAAATATAGCTGAGTTTAGCGCTGAAAACTTAAGTTCTAAGGCACCTTAACAGCTGAATAC
>Ga0105162_1001066_pt1 | contig 16431 bp, 15 predicted proteins | sample JNZ201metaG_FD_81532 | JGI IMG/M metagenome (GOLD analysis project Ga0105162, IMG submission 81532) | Hot spring microbial communities from Jinze hot spring, China to study Microbial Dark Matter (Phase II) - JNZ 20120812A | ecosystem: Environmental > Aquatic > Thermal springs > Hot (42-90C) >...
CCCAATCTCCTTTTTAAGTATTTAAAAATCTTTTTATGCAATTCTTTTACATGGAATCCCAAAAAACTATTTTTTAGCCCTAAAACTAACTCAGGTTTATTATATATTATTGCCTTTTTTGCAAATTGTTCTTTTCTAAATCTATAAGAAAGTAAAGCAACTTTTTCCTCTTTATTTTCCAGATCTAAAGAATACCAAAAGTTCAACAATTCTTTCAAAGAATTTTCCATAGGTTTATTATCATCATCCAAAAGCCAAATGAACTCACATTCTGAATCATTGTAAGCTATTTCTAAACCTCTTTTAAATCCTCCGGCAGAACCATAATTATCTTCAAGATATAAAACTTTAATTTTACCATTTAATAGTTTTTCGTATTCCATTATTTTCTTCCTGCTTTCTAGATCAGAATTATTGTCAACAAATGTTCAGAAAAATCTAAAGCAAAAAAACTTCCGAAAACAACGTCTAATTTGGAAAACATAGCAGAAAAAAACAACTTCCTGCTCCTATCTCTAAAATCCTACCAAAAGGCAACAGTCCTTTTTCTTTTAAATCGTTAAAAATTATAAATTTACCAGCTTTTTCTGCAGTAGATATAAAATCACTCTTTCCAAAACTCAAAATTTCTTTTGGCTGTATTTCTTCACTATATATAAGTTCTTTCAAGTTAGCATAACAAGATAGATTTCTTTTTTCTATTATTATTTTCATATTAGAATTCACTGTTTTACAGTCTAAATGATGTTAAAATGGCTATATTGTATAAGATTTTCGTATTGTTTTATCATTAAATTCAAATTAAAATTTTTCAAAACATAAGAGTAAGAATTGATAATAAATCGTTTCCTCGTTTCTTCAGACAATAATAATGTTTTAATTGCTTCAGCCAAGGCTAATACATTTTGCGGAGGTACAATTATACCCGTTTCTTGATTTTTCACAACTTCTTTAACTCCACCAACATCTGTAGCAACTACTGGAACACCACATGCCATCGCCTCAATCAAAACAAGGGGTAATCCTTCGCGTAAAGAAGAAAGGACAAAAACAGTAGATTTTGCTACATACTTCCATGGATTTTTTTGAAAAGGTAAAAAAACAACAGAACTCTGAATTTCTAATTCTTCAACTAAAGAAACTAATCTCTCTTTTTCTCTACCCTCTCCGATTATAACTAACCTACACTCCATCTCTTTTCTTATCAAGGCAAAAGCTTGCAACAAATATTCATACCCTTTTTCTTTCTCCAACCTGCCAACCGAAATAATAATTGGAACTTTTTCTTTAAACCACAAATGTTCTACCTCTTCGGTGGCAAGCTTTTTTATCATTTCAATATTTATTCCATTTATATATTACTAAAACTTTGTCGGGTTGAACACTAAAATTGCACACCAAATCATCTTTAACTGCTTTTGAGACAGCAACTACTTTGTCACATTCTTGATAAGATTTTTTAATAATAAATTTTTTAATAGCAGTAAAATTTTGTCCACTAATAGCCAAAGATTGTATGCTATGGTCGTTTATAAACCATTTTGGTTTCACAAAAGAAATTTTTCTTGCAAAAAATGTTATAATATGAGAAGCATCTAAAACAGAGAACATAATTTTGGGTCTCTCTTTGTTTATTATGTATGCTAATTTTAAAATAAGCTTGAAGAATGACCATCTTGATTTTTTGTTCAGACAATAAATTTTAGAAACATTTTGTGGTATTTGATAAACTCCTTCATTTTTTAATAAAACTAATATTATTTGAAATTTATCAGATAAGTTCTCAATTACACTAAAGGTTACCCTTTCAGCCCCTCCACCAGCGCGATTAGGTAATATAAACATTATTTTATCCTTATAAACTTCATTATCATACTGACTGTTAAATACACGCTTTTTAAAGAGTATCTTCCTGGACCTAATAAGATTCATAATCTTTGCTCCAACTACAGAACCAATTAATGCTTTTATGTAAGTAAACAAACATAGCGGATTAAATTTCTTAATTTTTAAAGCTTTTCTTAACCTATTCCTACTTTCAGAAAAATAATTTCTAACATAATAAAGTACCCCCATATCTAAATAAAAATTAAATAAGCATTCTTTTTTGATCTTTTCGCTCAAAGAACTATCACTTAAGACATTTTTTTCAATAACCTTCCATACATGTTCTTCTTGATGTTTAGGATTTTTTTTAGATAAGCTCTCGTAGTGTTCTCTATATATTGCTAAAGGTTCATCAATATAGGCTATTTTCCCTACTTTTGCAATCCGTAACCACATATCCCAATCCTCAGGACCTCTCAAACTCTCATCAAAAAAACCTACTTTTTCAAAAATTTCCTTCCTCACCATTACGGTAGAAGTACCAATTTTATTTTTTACTGCAAGCTGCTGGAAATCTAAATAATATATTTTTTTGGAAATTTTCTTTGTTTTTAAAAGTTTCCCATAAGGAGATAATCTATCAAAATTAGAGGCAACTATAACCACATCGCTATGCGCATCTAATAGTTCAAGTTGTGTAATAACCTTGTGAGGATACCAAATATCATCGCTATCAAGAAAAGCTATTATTTCCCCAGAGGCCATTTGTATTCCTAAATTTCTAGCAGCAGAAACTCCTTTATTAGCTTGTCTGTAAAAAATTATCTTTTTATCTGTAGGATTTTGCTCTATTAAATTAGAAACGATTTGTGAAGTACTGTCTGTAGAACCATCATCCACTATAATGATTTCTATGTTATCGTAAGTTTGTTTAAGAACACTTTGCAAAGTAGTTGATAAAAATTTTTCTGCATTGTAGCAAGGAATAATTACAGAAACTAATGGTTTTTTATCCATTTTCTTGTTCCTAAAATATTATTTTTATCCCAACTTTTCTCAGATAGAAGAACATGGCAATTGGTATATAAGACTCAACTATAAGATTTGCCAAAGCAGCTCCAACATGATGAAATAAAGGAATTAAAAAGATAACTAAAAAAAGATTTGTTATTGCTGCTGAAATAAATATTTTAGAAAAAACACTATGGAAACCAAAGCTTAACATTGTTTGCATTCCAAAGACATTATTAAAACTGATGATAAAAGGTAAAAATGATAAAATTTTTATTACTATTATAGATTCTCTATATTGAAATCCTAAAAGAATATTCGCTATATGATTTGCGAATATAAAAATAACTAAAGAAATTGCGAATGTAAGAGAAGACATTAGAAAAAGCAATTTTTTAATAACTCTTATCCCAGATTCTTTAGAATTTTGCACAACTCTACTTATGTAAGGATAAAAAGTTTGAGCTAATGGTGTAATAACCATTATTAAAGCTTTAACTATTTTTTCTCCTGCAGAATAGTACCCGACAATTGTATTATTGGTAAACAGGCCTAAAACAAAGGTATTAGTTGTGGTATATAAACTAGTTGATATAATTGAAACAAATATATGCCAACCTTCTTTAAATTGATGTTTGACTGCTTTAATTGTAGGTAAAATAAATTTTACTGCAAAATTTTTGTGAACAACCCACAAACTTAAAATTCCTGCGGTTAAATATCCAAGCGAATTTATAAGTGGAACATACAAATAGTCAGACATTTTTTTTACAAAAACAAAAATGCTTATTGTGAAAATTGTTTTTGCTATTATGTGTAGAATTGTAATATACCTCATCTGTTCCATTCCTTGAAAAAACCATACTGGAAACAAAACATTGCCTAAAACCATACCGAATGTGAAAATGTAAATAAGCCAGTCATTTCTAAATTTTGGAATAAAAATCAGGAAAATAGATAAAATCAAAAAACTTAAAAGACAAAGAAAAAGCTTTACTGTCATTACTGATGAAAAAATTTCGTTTACTTTTTGTTTGTTTTCTCTGTTTATTGAAATTTCTCTTGTTGCTGAAAGATTAAATCCATAATCTGTAAGAATTTGAAAATATGCTACAAAAGCCTGAGCAAAAGCAATTAAACCAAATTTTTCTGGTCCTAAAATGCGAACTAAATATGGAAATGTAACCAATGACAAAATATAGTTTAAACCTTGAAGTATTAATAATGATAGAAAATTTTCGGTCAGTCGTTTCTTTGTTGGTGAACTAAAGAAATTTTTCCAGTAGTTTACGTCAAAAAACTCCTGCACATTTGTTTTCATATTTTGCATTCTCTGAAAAAACAAGCTGGAAACAAAAACTACCACGCTACCATACCAAAACTCAGAATAAAAACCTCACAATCATTCCTAAATTTTTCAAACTAAGTACCAGTATTATAAGTCAAAAAAAAGTTTAAAATCAATAAGCCAAAATTTAATCATCATAAGAGAGCTGAAAATTTCTTGAAACTTCTCTTTGCAGATTAAAACCATTTATCAGAAGTGGAGCTGGCACAACAGGATTTCCTTCTAAATCGGTAATCCACCATTTACCATTTTTCTTACTTTCACTTACACCTTCACAGTCACCATCTTCGTGCCATACATAACTAAACTTAAAGTAACCTTTTGTCCTTAAACCACCTTCACCTTTTCTTCCTTCGCCTTCCGGAAGAAAAAGCGTGGTTTCAAATTTATCGTCTGGATTACAAATAAATTTTGAATTTTGGATTTTGAGTGCCGGATGGTTGATTTTAAATTTGTACTCGGGGAGAATTTTACCATCTTTATCCAAGTAATTTTTGTCTATTATCAATTTAATTTTTAAATCATCAATCATAAAATCTTTGCTTTCCACAAGTTATGTTATATAATAATCAATTTTAAGATTTAGAATTCAAAATCTCTCTGTAAAGTTCAATATATTTTTTTGCGACAACTTGGCTATCAAACTCTCTCAAAACTTTCTCTCTTGCGTTTTGAAGAAATAAATCTACTCTTTCCAAGATTTTAATTTTACAGCTTGTATCCTTTTTTGATATTTTTCTTTACTATTTAGCAGGAATTTTATTTTTCAGAAAGACTATTAAGATCATTTAAATCACAGAGCAAGACAGCATCGCACAACTGATTTTTTAAACAAGATAAATTTTTTGTCCTGAAATAAGTAAGTATTACTAATATAAGTGCTTGTTTGTTTGTATAAATGATATATTTCAGGTCTTTATTCAAAATCAGCTTCCCATAAAACATCGGTCTGGGCATAAATTTCTTGATTTCCTGTGATTGGTCATGATTTTGCCTTTTCCAATGCTTCTTTAATTATCTTTTCCCAGTGTTTAGCATAATTTTCTAATGTCAAATTTTTCACTCTTTCGTATCCTTTTTTTACAAGTTCTTTCCTCAAATCCTCATCAGTCCATATTCTGTAAACTTTTTTTGCTATATCTTGAATGTTTTGGGGGTCAAATAGTAATCCCGCATTACGTACTTGTTCTGGTAAAGCACAAACATTAGAGCTTACCACAGGACAGCCCAAATAAAATGCCTCCCATATAGGCAAACTTACGGATTCAAAAAGTGTCGGCATAACAAGAGCAGTAGATAGCTTATATAAATATGGCATATCATCATCTGGAACATATCCGAGATACTTTACCTGACTTTCCATACCAAGCTCCCTTATCTTTTTCATAACATTATCAAAGTTATTTTGTTTTGAACCAACCAGAATAAGTGGAATTTCTTCTCCATATCTTCTCTTTATCAAAAAAAGAGCTTCCAGAAGTTTTATATGGTTTTTATGAAACCAGAAATTAGCCGGATAAAATAGATATTTGTCTGGTAAATTGTACAATTTTTTTATTTCTATCATCTTTTTTTCATCTATTTTGATATTTATCAGATAAGAAGGTGGAGGAGAAGGGATAACCCGTATTTTCTCTTCATCAACACCGAGAAATTTGATAATATCTTTCTTTACAAATTGGGATTCACAAACCACCAAGTTTGCATATTTCCCAGTTCTATAGATTATCTTTCTTATAATTCTTTCCTTCAATGTGAAAAATTCGGGGTAATACTCATGCTGAAAGTCATGAATAGTGACAATATATGGTTTTTTAAAATGATAAGGTAAAAGTCTTATTACAGGAGAAATAATAATGTCAAAGTTAGGAATGCTTTTTGGAACAAGAGAACCAAGTTTTACTCCTGTCAATGCATGAATAATTCTCTTTAACTTCAATATAATATATCTATTGCGTATTACCAGATCTTGTTTTAAAATCTTAGGGAATCTCTCATTTCTTATCTGAAATAGCTCAAAATTATCTTCTAAATACTTGAGCGCTTCAAGTAATGATAATGTGTATTGGTACACCCCACCACTGCTTCTATCTGCAATAGATAACACTCCAACCTTTATTATTTTACTCTCCATCTGACTCTCATAGAGTGTGCAAGCAAATTCGGATTTAGCTTAACCGTATATTTATTGGCTATTAATTTGGTAAGAAGTTTGAGAAGTTTAGATTTTCCAAAATACGATGTCGGGACATATTCTATTTTCTCAACTTTTAAACCTAATAACTCACCCATCTCCAATACCTCTTTTGGTCTGAAAAATCTTATATGGTCGTAATTGTAGCTTCTGAACTTTTTATAAATTTTCTCTCCGTAAACCAAATTATCCATACTTATCACACTACCTGTAAAAAGTATTTTTAATCTATCCAGTATATCAAAGTATAGCGGAACAGTTATGATGATATATCCTTCCGGTTTTGTGACTGATTTTGCCTCATTGAGTAAAAAAAGCGGGTCAAACACATGCTCTAAAACATCAAGTAGTAAAACAACATCAAATTTTTCGTTTATAGAAAGAGGTTTTGTTATATCACGCTCGTACACAATAAATCCTCTCTCTCTTAAAATATCTATTGCTTTTTTGTTTGTCTCTACTGCATAAACTTTAAAACCTCTTTTGATAAGTTCCTCTGTTACGGTACCATATCCACTTCCGATATCTAAAAATGTCTCATTACCAGATAGCTCAGGCAAAATTGTTTGGATTTTTGAAAAGTCGTTTCCCTTGGCATCTAACTCGGCAATTTCTGCATAAAATTCATTATAGTATTTTTCTACTGTGCTCATATAATTAATTTTATCTTCTCATAAAGTGCAGAAAAATAACTCTGTACCATCCTTCACACCAGCCATCTAACGATAGATCTTTTGTAAACCTTTGCTCAAAATTTTTCTGATGAACGCCAGACCAATTATCAATCAACCAATCGACTAACTCCCACTTGCCGAATAACTTCTTCCAAGTATCAATATCAAAAACCCATCCATCATTGAACCTCAAAAAGTTCTTCCCATAGGTAGAACAAAAGATCAAATGAGATTCTTTTTTCATAACTCTATCTAACTCAGAAATAAAATTTAAAAGTGTATTTGGATTTATCTCATCACCATATCTACCTAATCCGACGAGGTGAAGAGTTGAAGCCGAGGTAAAAATATCAAATGTGTGATCTGGAAAAGGGAGAGGTTTAACAACATCATGAACTACCCAATTTACATTAGATATTTTATCTTTGCAATCTTTCAGGACTATTGCATATACTTCGTTTTCCAATGATAGGAGAGCATTACACATTTTCTTATTTCCTAAATCAAGAATCCTTTTTCCACTTCCTATTTCTCTTACTTTTTTAAATAGCCAGAAAGCAAAAGCGTCATAATAGTTGAAAAATTCTGTTGGATCAGCGGAAGCATCTCCCAACAATTCCATAGGAAAATTGAAAAAAGGATGTTCTGAAGACATCAAGCTCTTATAGTGTTCAAATTTCTTTTTCAGCGTAAACTTTTTTACTCTTGTGTTAACTTTATGCAGAAAATCTATCGCTTTGTCTATAACTTCAATTATCATAAAGCTAAAACCTCTTTCAATGTATCACATATAAACTTAACATCATCTTTTGTTATGTTGAAGAAGGTGGGGAGATTCAATCCTCTTTGAGAAATTCTGTGAGCTACTGGAGTATTAGATTTATGATACATAGGCATATCACTTATTGGATAGAAAAAAGGTCTCGTATCAATTCCTCTTTCTCTTAATTTTGACATCAGTTCATCTCTATCTATCCTGAAATCTTTTTCCAAAACAAGACAAACCATCCAATATACATTTTTTGCCCATGGTTTTTCGGGATTGAGTTTTATTCCATCTATACCTTGCAAGAACTCTTTATACCAGCTGAAAATTTGTCTCCTTTTTTCTATTAATTCATTTATTCTTTCAAGCTGAGCGAGTCCAAGAGCTGCCTGAATATTTGTTATTCTGTAGTTAAAACCGATTTGAGTATGCCAATACCTTTTTTCTTTGCTCATAGCATGATCTCTTAAATATTTTGCTTTTTCGTAAAGATTTTCATCATTTGTAGTTATCATTCCACCCTCGCCAGTAGTAATGATCTTATTCCCATAAAAGCTGAAAACTCCGCAATCAGAAAGGGACCCAACCTTTTTCCCTTTATATTCTGCTCCGAGAGCTTCTGCCGAATCTTCGATTACATACAAATTATGCTCTTTGGCAATTTTGTTAATTTCATCCATATTAGCGGGATGACCATAAAGATGGACGGGAATAATAGCTTTTGTTCTTGGTGTTATCTTCTTTTTTATGTCATCTGGGTCTATGCACCATGTTTCAGGGTCTACATCTGCGAAAACAGGTTTAGCTCCGGTGTAGGTCACTGCATTTGCAGTTGCTACAAAAGTTAAGTCAGGGACTATAACTTCATCTCCTTCTTTTATTCCGAGAGAGACCAAAGCAAGATGCAATGCGGTGGTGCCATTGCAGGTAGTAAGAGCATATTTTACGCCTATATACTCTGCAAATTTTTCTTCAAATTTTGTAATGAACTCACCGAGAGAGGAAACCCAACCAGATTTGACAGCTTGAAGTACATAATCTGCTTCTTTATCTGTAATAGATGGTTCCGAAATTGGTATGAATTTAGGCATTTTCATCATCACCTTCGGAGCGCTTCAATTATCTTTTTTGTGCTAACTTTTTCAGTTTATACAAGATTTTTTTCCATAAGGTAACTTTTAGATGTTTTTTAAAATATTCTATATGTCTTTGCCTTGCGAGCTTGTGTTCTTCTATTTTCTCTGGGAAATTTATATTATATTCCAAAGCCAGCTCAGTATCAAAATATTTGACTTTTTCTGAGTGAACTCCAGAAAGATCATGACCTATATTTTTAGTAAATGAGTCCCTCGGAGCAAGAAATAATCCGTTGTTTAGAAAAGCAGAAGTATAAAAGAAAATCGCCCAGGTATTTATCTTTCCTTTTTTATTAGCTATGACTTGATACCAATAGTCGTAAGAGTTATCAAAGTTAAACTCTCTTATCATGTCTTTGGTAAAGGTTTTGATAAGTTTATCTGGGTTTTTCTCAAAGAATTTCCAAGCTCTTTTCCATGTTCCCCATCCCCAGCAAGCAAAAGATTTCAAAAAATAAGCAGAAGGCAATCCTTCCTTTTTTATCGGGAAAGCATAGCCATTTACACCAAAGACCCTTTCTTCATCTTTGTATCTTTCAAGAGCTTCGTTCATAAACTTCAAAAAATAAGGGCTTGTTACAATATCATCTTCAAGTACTATGATTTTCCCATATTCATTAACCACTTTCGTCACCCCGTCAATTATATTATCTGCGAGACCATAGTTTCTTTCTCGTTCAATTATATGAACTCTTTTGAACCCATCAATGGTTTTCAAGTATTCTCTAACCTCTAATACTTTTGTTTTATCTTGCTCGTTCTTCCAGCCATCGCTGAATATAAATAGCTCGCTTTCGCTTGCTAATTCATTTTTTTTCAGTGCCCCAACTGTTTGCCTTGTATGCCACGGGCGGTTATAAACAAAAAGAACTATAGGAGCGAGGATCATCGCGTACCTCCCGACTTAAAAATTACAGTATTAAAAGTTTTTGCCAAAATTTTATAAGCTAATTGATTTGAATACTTATACATATTGTGCTCTAAAGTCCCTTCAAGTTTAAATTACTTCTTGTCATATTGCAACAATTTCATGTTTGACCATATAAAATATTATTAGCCAGTGGCAAGATTTTTTCTTCTTTTTCTCAAAGAATATTTCAATAGCCCCGAGGAAATTCTGATAAATAGTCCGTTGTAAGTTCGGATTTCAGACCTGAATTCGAAGATGATTTGAAGAAAGATCTCAGAATCCTAAACCAAATAAAAGATAGCTTAGGTGCTATAGTTCAAGCTTTATCGGATTTTGTGCTTGATGAGGATGGTTTTCGTCAGGATAAATTTTCAGACGTTTTAGCATTCTTTCTCTCTGGAAGTTTTTCGGTAGCATACCTTTTACTGCAAGGTAAATCAATCTTTCCGGGTACCTTTTAAGCATTTCCTCCGCGGTTATCTCCCTGAGATTTCCAGGATATGGTGTATGCCATCTATATACTTTTTGCTTCCATTTTTTGCCTGTGAGGGCTATATGTTTTGCGTTTATGACCACAACAAAGTCGCCCATGTTCTGGTTTGGAGTATAAGTTGGTTTGTGCTTTCCTTGAAGTATTATGGCTATTTTTGAAGCAAGACGTCCAAGAACCTTCCCCTTCGCATCTACAAGATACCACTTTCTTTGAGCAAGCGCGGTCTTTTTATCTAAAAACTTTGTGCTCTCAGCGAACATAAATTCACATTTTTATCCGCTGCCTTAAATCTTTTGTTTTTTCAGAATTTTTGCTCTTGAAAACAAGCTTGATATATAGCAATCATCAATTTATAGTTTAAACGAAATATTTCTTCAAATAAAAACTGAAATTGATGAAGATATAATAAATATAATTAATGGGAGCAGGGAATGAAAAATTGCTTCGGTCTTTGGAAGAGACAAAAGATAACTTTCAACAAGAAGAAATAGATACATCTGTTTTTGCCACAGTTGAAGAGGCGATAGAGCTCCTCAAAAAAGGAGAGATAATAATTCTCGTAGATGATGAGAGCAGAGAAAATGAAGGAGATATGGTCGTTTCTGCTGAACACATAAACCCAGATAAAGTAAATTTCATAACAAAGTACGCAAGAGGTCTTTTGTGTGTTGCGGTAGCCCCAGATATAGCCGAACGACTCCAGCTTTACCCTATGGTGCAGAACAACACTTCTTTTCACGGGACCGCGTTTACTGTTTCTGTTGACGCAAGAGATGGCGTCTCAACCGGAATTTCCGCATTTGACAGAGCAATAACGATAAAAAAGATAGCAGACCCTAATTCAAAGCCATCTGACTTTGTAAGACCCGGACATATATTCCCGATAGTTGCAAGAGAAGGAGGAGTTCTTGTTAGAGCAGGACATACAGAAGGATCAACAGACCTTTGCAAACTCGCAGGACTTGTTCCAGCAGCTGCGATATGTGAGATAATGAACGAAGACGGCTCTATGGCACGACTTCCGGACCTCATAAAACTCGCAAAAAAGTTCAACCTAAAAATAGTGAAAATAGAAGACATAATAAGGTATAGATTGCGTAGAGAATCACTTGTGAGAAAAGTCGTTGAATCAAGATTGCCGACCGAATTCGGAGAGTTCAAAATTCAGGTTTGGGAGAATATCCTTGATTCATCTCAAAACGTTTCTCTTGTCAAAGGCGAAATATCAAGAGATGAACCAACCCTTGTCAGAGTCCACTCTGAATGTCTGACGGGAGATGTTTTTGGCTCTTTAAGATGCGATTGTGGACCTCAGCTCAGGAAAGCTATGGAAATCATATCAAAAGAGGGCAAAGGTGTAATAGTTTATATAAGAAGAGAGAGCATGGAAAGAACGCACGAAGGAAGAGGCATAGGGCTTGTCAAAAAACTTGAAGCGTATAACCTCCAGGACCAGGGATTGGACACAGTTGAAGCGAATCTGAAACTCGGCTACCCGCCAGACCTCAGAGATTACGGAATAGGAGCCCAAATTCTCAAAGCAATAGGACTCGGTAAAGTCAAACTTATGACAAATAACCCGAGAAAAATCGTCGGACTGAAAGGATACGGCATTGAAATTGTTGAGATAGTCCCAATACCTATAAAGCCGAACCCCGAAAACGAAAGGTATCTGAGAACTAAAAAAGAAAAACTTGGGCATATTTTCTGAACTTGCCTTATAAATCTCCTTCCCAATTCATCTTTGTTAGAACTCCTCAGGTTTCACTCGTGACCTTTTCGTATAGTTCAAGGTATTTTTGTATCATAAGTTCTTCTGTGTATTTTTTTGAGAGTTCAAAAGATTTTTCAGATAGGATTTTTTTTAGTTCTGGATTGAGAAGGATTTCAACAACTGCGGATTTTATCTTCTCCTCGTTCTTTGGTGGTATGAGTTTTACATATCCTCCTGCGAAATACGGTATTCCTCCGACATCTGTTGCGATGATGGGTATTTTGTATTTCCCAGCTTCTAAAATTGTCGCGCCCCACGCTTCGTTAAGTGAAGGAACAACAAAGACATCAAACAATGGATATATCTTATCTAAATTTTCAAGCCAACCTGTAAAGAGAAATTTTCCTTCTTCTATTTTTTCTCTCGCAAGTTTTTCAAGTTTCTCTTTTTCTGAACCATCACCAACTATAAGCAAAAATGAGTTTTTTATTTCTGAGTTTATAAGCGGGAAAGCTCTTACAAGATACCCTACGCCTTTTACAGGTTCTAATCTTGATACTGTTCCTATTATTTTTATGTTTTTTCTTTTGAGCGGAGTCAATTTTTTAATTATCTCTTCTGATTTTTCTTCAATCTGACTTTGATTTGCGGTGTCTTTGATGGGAGATTTTGGTATTTGAAAGAAATTTGTTCTGCAACCTATTTTCTGAAATTCTGCTTTTTCTTCCTCTGTTCTTACGACTATGTAATCTGTGAAGAATGATGCTATAAATTCAATGAACTTGAAAAATAGCGTTTTTGTTCTTGAAAAGTATCCATAAAAGACATGTCCGTGTGGGGAGTAGATTATTTTTGGGGTTCCGCATATTTTTCCTGCTATTCGTGCGAGAAATCCAGCTTTTGATGTGTGAGCGTGAATGATGAAAGGTTTTTCCTCTTTCACTATCTTTATGAGTTCAAAAAGCGCTTTTAAATCTTTTATAAAGTCAATCTCTCTTGAGAAATTTTTCACCCTTCTTATTTTTACATCAGGTGGAATTGGGATTTCATCAGTGGTATAGCCCGCTACGAGAACCTGATCAAATTTTTTGTTTATCTCCTCACTTCTCATCACTTTTATGACTTCATAGGGAACTCCTCCTTTTTCAAGCCGTGTTATAACTCTCAAAATCTTTTTTTTCTTCTCCATGAAGTTTTTAGTTTACATTCTGAAAACAGGATATTTCGGCTCTTCTGGCGGTGCGTTCAAAGAAACCTCAAGACACATTGCAAGAATATCTCTTGTGTTTTCCGGGAAGATTATCCCGTCGTCCCATAGCCGAGATGTAGAGTAGAGTGGATTTCCTTCTCTCTCGTACTTTTCAAATATCTCGGAGTACATTTTTTCCTCTTCTTCTTTTGGTAGTTCTTTTCCCTCTCTTTTGAGCTGGTTTTTTTTGACGGTTATGAGGACCAGAGCTGCCTGTTTTGCTCCCATAACAGATATTCTTCCGGTTGGCCACATAAAAAGGAAGCGTGGTTCGTAAGCTCTTCCAGCCATTGCGTAGTTTCCCGCTCCGTGAGAACCACCTATTATCACAGTTATTTTCGGAACTCCTGCGGTGGCTACTGCCTGAACCATCTTCGCCCCATGCTTTACTATCCCACCTTCTTCATACTTTTTACCGACCATAAAGCCCGCTATGTTTTGCAGGAAGATGATGGGAATCTTTTTCTGATTGCAGAGTTCTATAAAGTGAGCTCCTTTTAAAGCCGATTCAGAAAACAAGACACCGTTATTTGCTATTATTCCGGTGAGAATTCCCTTTATTCTTGCGAATCCACATACGAGGGTTGGTCCGTAATCTTTTTTGAACTCCAAGAATCTTGAGCCATCTGATATTCTTGCTATCACCTCGCGCATGTCAAACGGTTTTCTGAGGTCGGGAGGAATTATTCCGAGTATCTCGTCTGGGGGGTACAGAGGTTCTTCCCATGTATCTTTTGCTCTTATTTCTTTTCTTATTCTCTGAGGGTTTGAAAAATCTCTGAGGGTTGAGACGATTTTTCGGGCTATTTTGAGGGCGGAAATATCGTCTTGAGCGAGGTAATCTACTACTCCTGACACTCTTGCGTGCATAACTGCTCCTCCGAGTTCTTCCTCTGTGACATCTTCTCCGGTTGATGCTTTAACAAGAGGGGGACCTCCGAGATATATTGTTCCTGTTCCTTTAACTATTATGCATTCGTCGCTCATTGCGGGCAAATAAGCTCCCCCTGCTGTGCACATTCCCATAACAACTGCTATCTGAGGTATTCCCTTTGCGCTCATTCTCGCCTGATTGAAAAAAATTCTTCCGAAATCATCTTTATCTGGAAAAACCTCAGATTGGAGCGGTAGGAAAGCTCCTCCTGAATCAACAAGATATATTGTTGGTAATCTGTTCTGTTCTGCTATTTCCTGAGCTCGGAGATGTTTTTTTACGGTTTCAGGAAAGTAAGTTCCTCCTTTTACCGTAGCATCGTTTGCAACTATAATGACATAGTTTCCTTCAACTTTTCCTATTCCTGTTATTATTCCCGCTTGTGGGACCTGGTTTTCGTACATTCCGTAAGCTGCGAGTGGGGAGAGTTCAAGAAAGAAGCTATCTTTATCTATGAGTTCTTTTATTCTTTCGTCTGCGAGGAGTTTTCCTCTTTCTCTGTGGAGTTTTACTGCTTTTTCTTCTCTCTTTTTGACCTCGCGCAAAAGTTCCTGATATAGTTCGCATACTTTTTTGTTCTTCTCATAGAACTCCTTGAATTCATCTGTATTTGTTCTTATATTTGATTTTATTACTGGGAAGTCATCATCAAGGTATGAGCTTGTGATTTTTTCAGACATAAAAAATAAAGATAAGAGATTTGTTTTTCTGTTCGGGAATTTGTGCAAATATCATATTTTTGATATTACGATTGAAGTGTTTATTCCGCCGAATCCGAATGAGTTGCTCATTGCGAAGGATATTTTTTTCTCTCTTGCGTAGTGAGGGACATAATCGAGGTCGCATTCTGGGTCGGGTTCGTCTAAATTTATCGTTGGAGGAATTATTCCTTCACAAATTGCCAAGATGCAGAATATAACTTCAACTGCTCCTCCTGCTGCTATCATGTGTCCGGTCATTGACTTTGTTGAAGATACCATAAGTTTTTTTGCGTGTTCTCCGAAGACATTTTTTATTGCTTTTGTTTCTATCTCATCGTTGTATTTTGTAGATGTTCCGTGAGCGTTTATGTATTCTATTTTTTCGGGCTCAATTTTTGCGTCTTTTAAAGCTCTTTCCATAGCTAATGCAAAACCAAGTCCTTCTGGGTGAGGTGCTGTTATATGGTAGGCATCAAGGCTCATTCCAAATCCCTTTATTTCGGCGTATATTTCTGCTCCTCTTTTTTTTGCGTGTTCGTACTCTTCAAGTATGAGAATTCCTGCTCCTTCTCCCATTACGAATCCGTCTCTGTTTTTGTCAAAGGGACGAGATGCTTTTTCTGGCTCGTCATTTCTCGTTGATAGCGCTCTCATAGACGCGAAAGCAGATATTCCAAGGGGGGTTATAGGTGCTTCTGCTCCTCCTGCTATGACCATATCACAGATACCATGTTTTATCAGATGGTAAGCTTCTCCTATGGCTTGAAGTCCAGCTGCGCAAGCGGTTGCGGGAGAAGATGAGGGTCCCATAACTCCTAACTTTATTGAGATGAGTCCAGACGCCATGTTTATTATTGATACGGGTATTGATAGAGGTGAGACCCTGCGCGGACCTTTTTCAACAAGTGTTCTCACACTATCTTCTATTGTCTTTATGCCTCCTATTCCGCTTCCTATTATGACTCCCGTGTTTTGCGGGTCTGGTATTTTGATGTTTCCTGATTCTATAAGTCCTGCTGATTTCAGAGCTTCTTCTGTTGCTTTGAGTGCGAAAAGCTCAAATCTATCGTATTTTCTCGCTTCTTTCTCATCTACAAAGGACGGGGTGAAGTTTTTTACCTCTGCTGCTATCTTTACGGGGAAATTTTCAGTGTCAAATAAGGTTATATAAGATACTCCCGATTTTCCTTTTTTAATGTTCTCCCATGTTTCTGCGACTGATTGACCAAGAGGTGTGACAGCTCCCATTCCTGTCACCACAACTCTTCTTTCCATTTGCATAAATTTTTAATTTGATTTGTATTTCAGTTTTGATTTTTTGTTTTTTTGTTGTCAAGTTCTAAAATTATCAAAGATTACTTCACATACAAAAATGCGCTTTACATTTTGAGCTAAAATCAATTTTTGCATACTCATGAAGATGAAAAAAGAAAGGTGGTGGATTTATTCGGAAGTGAAATAATTTAATCTATTC
>Ga0105162_1001067_pt1 | contig 16428 bp, 15 predicted proteins | sample JNZ201metaG_FD_81532 | JGI IMG/M metagenome (GOLD analysis project Ga0105162, IMG submission 81532) | Hot spring microbial communities from Jinze hot spring, China to study Microbial Dark Matter (Phase II) - JNZ 20120812A | ecosystem: Environmental > Aquatic > Thermal springs > Hot (42-90C) >...
ATTTTAAGACAATTAAAATGTTGATAAGAAGTCAAATTGATAAAACAAATTCACAAAGTGATACAACAAGCGAAGTTGTAAAAATTGGTGAGGACGCCATATTTGTTGACAGATCCAATTTTAAAGCGAATAACAGACAGGTTAAAACTTATTCATACAGGATGAAATACACGAAAGAAGGATATTTGCGATTTATTTCACATCTTGACATCGTGAGGTTGTTTAATAGGATTTTTAGAAAGTCAGGTTTGAACGTTGCATATACACAGGGATTTCATCCGCTTCCGAAGTTTTCATTTTCTCCACCGCTTCAAATCGGATTTACAAGCATAAGTGAATATCTTGACTTTGAACTTGTTGAAAATCTTGAACCAGAAGAAATTAAAAACCGCCTTATCCAAAACCTACCAGACGGAATGAGGATAATTGAAATTGTTAGGATTGAAAAGCAAAGTAAGTCGCTTGACAGTCAAATCAATCTTTTTGAGTATAAAGTTTATTTTAATTCAAATGATCTCGCGGAAAAAATTACTTCGTTTATTTCTGAAAGCGAGATTTTAATTCAAAAAGCGGGTTCAAATGGGAAGATTAAATTAATAAATCTTCGCAAATATGTGAAAGACATTTTTGTTGAAAACGATGGTTTTAGGTTTAGATTGATGCGTGATGAAAATGGGAGTGTGCCGAGAGTTGATCTTGTGATTGAGAAAATTCTTGATTTGGATAAAAACGAAGTTAAAAAAATTAAAGTTGAGCGAACGGGTCAATTTATTTTTAGAAATGGAATTGCAATTGACCCGATTGATGAGGTTGAAAATAAAATAGGGGTTTTTTATGAGGAAGGAAATTTATATCAGCACGAAGGGCAAAGAAACGCGTATAGCAGTTCTTGAAGATGGACAACTTGCGGAGTTGTTCTTTGAAAACCCGGAACAAGAAAGAATGGTCGGGGATATTTATCTTGGCAAAGTTGCTCGTGTTCTCCCCGGCATTAAAGCTGCTTTTATAAACATCGGACATAAACAAGATGCATTTTTGCATTTTGCTGACATTGACAAAGCATCAATTGAAGAATATGCAGATTTACTTGGTGATGACACAAGCATTGATGAGGTTTCTGAGACGACGGTTGAAGAAGAACAAGAGTTAAAGGGTTTACAGCCGATAAGCACATCTTCAACTCAAACTGCTGAAGCATATGCTCCGCGGAAGTCACATCTTTTGAAGAAAGGGCAACCGATACTTGTTCAGGTGATAAAAGAACCGCTTGGGAGAAAAGGTGCGCGCGTTACAACGAGGATAACTTTACCTGGAAGATTTCTCGTCTTGATGCCTTTTATGGAAAATAAAATCGGTATATCAAGAAAAATTCAAAATCCGAAAGAGAGAAGAAGGTTAAGAAACATCATCAGGGCGCTTCTTCCCAATGGTTATGGTGTAATTGTTAGAACAGCAGCGGAGGGTAAAGATACGAGAACTTTGCGTGGGGAACTTGAGCAGTTGCTTGCAACATGGGAAAAAATTGAGAAAGCAATTCCAAACGAAAAACCGCCCGCGCTTCTTTACAAAGACATTGGGGTCACATCAAGCGTTATGCGTGACCTTTTAACGAAAGATGTTGAGAAAGTCGTCGTTGATTCAAAAGGGCTTTATCGTGAAATTGTTGCTTACTCAAGATGGGCTGCTCCTGATATCGTTGATAAAATTGAACTTGATGAGACGGAAGATATTTTTGAAAAATATGGGATAAATAAAGAAATTGAAAATTCTCTTTCGCGAAAAATTTATCTTCGTGGCGGTGCTTACATTTTGATTGAGCAAACAGAAGCGATGACAGTAATTGATGTTAATACGGGAAGATACGCACCAAGGCAAAATCAAGAACAGGTTTCTTTAAGGATTAATCTTGATGCTGCGAAAGAAATAGTAAGACAATTGAGGTTAAGGGACATCGGCGGGTTAATTGTAGTTGATTTTATTGATATGGAGGATGAAAAGAGCAAAAAGCGTCTCTTTGATGAACTTCGCAAGGAATTCAAAAAGGATAGAGCCAAGGTTACAGTTTTGCCGATGACAGAATTCGGTCTTATTCAGATCACGCGTCAGAGAGTAAGACCAAGTGTGTTTGAAAAGTTCAGTGAGCCGTGTCCAACATGCGCTGGAACAGGAACGATATTTTTGCGGAATTTGATATTTAGAAGGATTGAAAGATGGTTTTCAAAATTCAGAGCAATTTATTCTGAAAGAAACTTAACTTTGAAATTACATCCAACCGTTGCAAATTATATGAAGTCAAGTTTCACAGGAAGATTGAAAACATTGAAACTTATGCTGAAATACTTTATCAAGCTTAAAATTGAGCCAGATCCAACTCTTTCAGTTGAAGAATTCAGGGTGATTTCAAATAAAACTGGAAAAGAGCTAACCGAGGTTGGGACTTCGCAAATAACAATTGCAAAAGAAAACCAAAATAAAGAGGAACAGTAAGATGAAAATTTTTCTTGACACGGCAAATGTTGATGAAATAAAAGAAGCTGTAAGCTGGGGAATTCTTGATGGCGTGACGACAAATCCAAGTTTAGTTGCAAAGGAGAAAAGAGATTTTAAGGAACTTCTTGAAGAAATTTGTTCTCTCGTTGATGGTGATGTGAGCGCTGAGGTTATATCAACAGATTTTGATGGGATTGTCAGGGAAGCAAGAGAGCTTGTGAAAATTGCTGATAATATAGTCGTAAAGATACCGCTTATTAAGGATGGTTTAAAAGCTGTTAAGTTTTTAAAATCCGAAGGCATAAGAGCAAATGTCACGCTCTGTTTTTCCCCAGCGCAGGCAATTCTTGCAGCAAAAGCAGGCGCTTATTATATCAGTCCGTTTATAGGGCGTCTTGATGATATATCAAGCGATGGAATGAATTTGATAAAACAAATTGTCCAGATTTACAAAAATTACAACTTTGATACAAAGGTTCTCGTTGCAAGCGTCAGGCATCCGATGCATGTTGTTGAAGCTGGATTAATTGGTGCGGATGTTGTAACGATGCCGTTTAAGGTTCTTGAACAACTCATAAAACATCCGCTCACAGACATAGGTCTTGAGAGATTTCTTGAAGATTGGAAGAAAGCTCAAGCGGAGCTTGAGAAGAAGTTTGAAAAGGTGAGATAAATTTTAAAAACAAAAGCTTAAAATTTTATGAAACGCACACCTTTTTATGAAATTCATCTTGAACTTGGTGCAAAGATAACACCTTTTGCTGGTTTTGAAATGCCAATCCAATACGAGGGAATAATTGCGGAGCATAAAAAAGTCCGTGAAGCAGTTGGTGTCTTTGATGTTTCACATATGGGTGAGTTTAAAGTGAGTGGAAAAGACGCTTTGAGTTTTCTTCAAAAACTTACAGTAAATGATGTCTCAAAACTTACTCCCGGTAGAGCTCAATATTCCGCAATGTGTTATGAAGATGGTGGAATCGTGGACGATCTTTTGATTTACAATGTCGGTGATTATTATATGGTTGTCGTTAATGCTTCAAACATTGAGAAAGATTTTGAATGGATGAGAAAGCATATTGAGGGAGATGTGAAGCTTGAGAATATAAGCGATGAGGTTGCTTTGCTTGCGGTTCAAGGTCCAAAGTCGCTTTTGACATTGCAGAAGTTAACAGATGTTGATCTTTCGCAGATAAAGTATTATCACTTTGTCAAAGGGAAACTTGCAGATGTTGAAATGATAATATCAAGAACTGGTTACACAGGTGAGCTTGGTTTTGAACTTTATTTTGATGCAAAACCTGAACTTTGTAGAAAAGTTTGGACTGCGGTTATGGAAGCTGGAAAAGAATTTGGGATTGCACCAGTTGGGCTTGGAGCAAGAGACACATTGCGGACGGAGATGGGTTATATGCTTTACGGAAATGACATTGATCAAACGACAAATCCACTTGAAGCAGGGCTTGATTGGATTGTTAAGTTTGATAAAGGTGATTTTATCGGAAAGGAAAGTTTGTTGAAGGTGAAAAATGAAGGTTTGAAAAGAAAACTTGTTGGATTTACAGTTGATGACAAAGTTCCACCAAGACACGGATATGAAATTTACAAAAACGGTGGAAAGATTGGATATGTCACGAGCGGGACATTCTCGCCAATCCTTGAAAAAGGAATTGGGCTTGGATATGTTGATATTAGATTTTCAAATCCTGGTGAAAAAATTAACATAAATGCAAGGGGTAAAGAACTTGTTGCAACAATTGTGAGCCTTCCTTTCGTTCCAAATAGAGCAAGGTAAAACAAAATTTGGTTGAGTTGATGAATATAGATTTATACTTTACACCACTTCAAATTCAGGACGAATTATCTTTGCAAAATAAAACAGTTATAGTTGTTGATGTTTTGAGGGCTTCAACGACGATAGCAACTGCTTTAAAAAACGGAGCAAGGGTTATCATTCCAACTGCATCTGTTGAGAATGCGGTTAAATATGCTTCCACGCTTGAACCAGATTCGTTTCTTCTGTGTGGTGAAAGAGGTGGAAAAATCATTGATGGATTTCATCTTGGAAATTCTCCACTTGAATACACTGAGGAAAAAGTTAAAGGTAAAACTTTAATTTATGCCAGCACAAATGGTTCGGTTGCAATTACGAAAACTAAATACGCAAAGCATTCAATTATAGCTGGATTTGTTAACATTTCAGAAGTTGTTAATTTTGTAAAGGGAAATAGCGATGATGTTTTGATACTTTGCTCTGGGAAGTTAAATCGTTTTTGTATTGAGGATGCGGTTTGTGGTGGTATGATAGCGTTTCTTTTAACAAAGGGTAAATCAAGAAAGCGATTTAATTTGAGTGACTCTGTTAATGCAGGGATTAAACTTTATAAATCATACGGGAAAAATCTTTTGAAGATGCTTCGTGAAAGCGAACATGGAAAATTTTTAATTGAGCTTGGTTTTGAAGATGATTTGAAAATTGCAAGCGAAGTTGATTCAATCCCGATTCTTCCAGTTTATTCTGATGGAGTTATAAAAGCGTTGAGATAAAGAAGCGGGGGTTTGATGCCCCTGTTTTATTTTAAACCAACAAAAAAATTAAAATGAGACACAAAATAGCAATTGCCCAAATTGATTGCGTTCTTGGGGATTTAAAAAGAAACATTGAAAAACACATTAATTACATTCAGCAAGCCATCAAAGAAAAAGCAGAACTTATCCTGTTTCCTGAATTAAGTTTAACAGGTTATACATTGCGAGACCTAAACATTGATGTTGCTGTAAATCCTTTCAAGTCAAATGTTTTTGATGAGTTTAAAAAGTTAAGTAAGGAAATAATCATAATTGCAGGTGGCGTTGAAGAGGGAGAAAATTACGGGATTTATAATTCAGCGTTTGTTTTTGAAGATGGAGATATAAAACACATTCACAGAAAAATTTATCCGCCGACTTATGGAATGTTTGAAGAGATGAGATATTTTTCAAATGGTGATTCAGTTCGTGCGTTCAATACAAAGATAGGGAGAATTGGGGTTTTGATTTGTGAAGATTTATGGCATATTTCACTTCCGTATTTGCTGGCTATTGATGGTGCTGTCGTCATTGCTGGGCTTGCTGCAAGTCCGACGAGATTTGCTGGTGAATCGGATGAATTAACAAATTACAAGGTAAATTCAGAACATCACAGAACATATGCACGGCTTTTGAGCGTTTATCTTCTTTTTAGCAATCGTGTTGGTTATGAAGATGGTGTTAATTTTTGGGGTGGCTCGGAGATAGTAAATCCAGATGGGGAAGTAGTTGCATTGGCTAAATTTTTTGAAGAGGATTTAATTTTTGGTGAAATTGATTACAATGCGATAAAAAGAGCAAGGCAATTTTCAAGACATTTTATAGATGAAAATCCGCATTTTGTGGAGAGGGAATTGAGAAGGATTTTAAAATAAAAATGGGGGCGTTAAGCCCCCAATTTGATTTTATGTTCCAGCGCTATAATCTTTGATATACGCTTTTTGCTCTTTTGTTAACTTATCAATTTTAATTCCCATTGTTTTAAGTTTAAGTTCTGCTATTTCTTCGTCCTGTTCTGGTGGTATATCGTATACTTTCGGTTCAAGTTTTTTGCCTTTCTTGAACATTTCAACGAGTCGCAATTGAGCCATAAATTGATTTGCAAATGACATATCCATAACCTCGGACGGGTGACCTTCCGCTGCTACTAAATTAACAAGTCGTCCCTTCGCAAGGACAAAGATTCTTCTTCCGTCTTTCAGCAGATATTCCTCAACATGGTTTCTTATCTCTTTTATGCTTTTTGCCATCTTTTTTAATTGGACGAGATTTATCTCAACATCGTAATGTCCAGTATTACAAACGATAGCGCCATCTTTCATAACTTTGAAATGCTCTTCTGTTATAACATCTTTCACGCCGGTTGCGGTTATAAAAATGTCCCCAATTTTAGCAGCTTCTTTCATCGGCATTACTGTAAATCCATCAAGAACAGCTTTTAAAGCAGCGATTGGTCTTACTTCCGTAACTATTACATTAGCACCCAGACCTCTTGCTCTCATTGCAACACCTTTACCGCAATGACCATAGCCGGCAACGACGACTGTTTTACCCGCAATCAATACGCTTGTTGCCCTTAAAATTCCGTCAAGCGTTGATTGTCCTGTTCCATAGACATTATCAAAGTCCCATTTTGTCTCTGCGTCATTAACTGCAATTATCGGATATTTCAAAGCGCCAGCTTCAGCCATTGCTCTTAATCTCTTTACACCTGTTGTTGTTTCTTCTGTTCCACCAATTATATCAGGTATAAGTTCAGGATGTTTGCTGTGGATTGTAAAGATTAAATCAGCTCCATCGTCAAGAGTTAAATTTGGTTTTATATGAAGTGTTTGTTCAATTGCCCAATAGAATTCATCAACGCTCATTCCATTCCATGCGAAAATTGAAATTCCTTGTTTTGCGAGTGCAGCTGCTATTGTGTCCTGCGTTGAGAGTGGATTGCAACCGCTCCAGCTGACCTCGGCACCACATTCAACGAATGTTTTTATCAATACAGCAGTTTCTTTTGTCACATGGAGGCATCCTGCAATTCTAAATCCTTTGAAAGGTTTAGTTTTGCTGTATTTTTCTCTTAAAGCCATTAAGACAGGCATTCTACTTTCAGCCCAGCGAATTTGCTTAAAGCCCTCTTCAGCAAGATTTAAGTCCCTAACTTTATAAACGCCTTTTAATTCATCCATTTAAAAATGTTCTCCATTTTTGTTTTTGATTTTATTTTAAAAGTTCTTTAAACATTGGAACATAGTCAAGTTTTTCCCAAGTGAATTCTGGTTCATTTCGCCCGAAATGTCCATATACAGCGGTTTTTCTGTAAATTGGGCGTTGGAGTTTTAATCTATTTATTATCCCTTTGGGAGAAAGATCAAGATTTTTCAAGATAAAGTCAGCAATTATATCGTCTGGGACTTTCCCAGTTCCTTTTGTATCAACATAAATTGCAACGGGGTCAGGAACTCCGATTGCATACGCAACCTGAATGAGACATTCATCTGCAAGTCCAGCTGCGACGATATTTTTTGCTATGTGTCGCATCTCATAAGCTGCGCTTCTGTCAACTTTTGTCGGGTCTTTGCCTGAGAAACAACCGCCACCGTGCGGAGCTCTTCCTCCGTATGTATCAACTATTATCTTTCTGCCTGTTAAGCCTGTGTCTCCGTGCGGACCTCCGATTACAAATGAACCAGTTGGGTTAATGTGATATTTTGTCTTTTTATCAAGATATTCTTCGGGTATAACTTCTTTAATCACAAATTCTTTCAAGTCCTGTGCAATATCTTTCGGTGTTAATTTCTTCCCTTTATATCTTTCGTCGTGTTGAACCGAAAAAACAATCGTGTCAACTCTGACAGGTTTTCCAGTGTTGTCATATTCAATTGTAACTTGGCATTTTCCATCTGGTCTGAGGTATGGCATAAAATCAGTTTTCTTTCTAACATAAGCAAGCCGTTTCATAAGTTTGTGTGCAAACATTATCGGCATTGGCATAAGCTCTGGGGTTTCTTTACAGGCATAACCAAACATCATCCCTTGATCACCTGCGCCACCTTTGTCAACCCCCTTTGCAATATCTGGAGATTGAGATTTTACTGTGACTATCACGCCACAAGACCGATAATCAAATTGATATTCTGATTTGTCGTAGCCGATGTCTTTTATAACTTGTCTTGCAAGCGTATCAAAATCAATTTTTGCTCTGACTTCTTCCGGGGCTTTAATTTCACCACCTATGACGACAAGTCCTGTCGTCACGAATACCTCACAAGCGACCCTTGACTCTGGATAATAGCTCAAGAAGGCATCAAGAACAGCATCTGAGATTTGGTCGCAGATTTTATCCGGATGTCCTTCGGCAACAGATTCAGAGGTGAATAGCTTTCCCATTTATCCTCCTGTTTTAGTTTAAGTTTTAGTTTTTCAGTAAAATTCAATTTCGGATGAATCGCCAATGTTAATTTTTTTATAATCGCCTTTAACAACAGCATCAGTTCCAACAATTGACGAATCAAGCAATGCATTGTAAATTTTTGCGCAATCCCCAATTATTGAATTTCGTATTATTGATGATGAAATTTCTGCTCCATCGGAAATCGTCGTATATGGACCGATGATTGAGTTTTCAATTTTACTTGTTGGAGAAATGTAAACGGGTGGAATAATTAACACATTTTCAAACTTGCCGAGCTTTGTCAATTTCATCCCATTTCTTTCAAGCAAGAATTTGTTTGTTTCAAGCAGTGTCTCTGGTTTTCCGCAATCATACCAGCCGTCAATTTCAAATACAGTTATCTTTTCTCCCTTATTGACCATCAATTGCAATGCGTCTGTAAGTTGATATTCGCCCTTTGTTTTGATATCGCTTTTTACAATTTCTTCAAGCGACTCTTTCAAAAGTTTTGGATTTTTTATAAGATAAATTCCTACAATTGCGAGATTGCTTTCGGGTTGAGATGGCTTCTCAACGAGTTTTTTTGCAAAATTATCTCCATCAAGGATCACAACCCCAAATCTTCGTGGGTCTTCAACCTGTTTAACTCCAATTGTTGTGAACTTACTTTTCAAAAATTTTGAAAGATCAAAATCAAAAATTGTATCGCCAAGAATTATCAAAATTTCATCTTCATTTTCAAACTCATCTCTTGCAGTGTAAATTGCATGCCCAAGCCCAAGTGGTTCTTCTTGATTTATGAAGTTAAAGTTAACATCTGGATAATTTGCCAACGCATAACTTTTTATTTTATCACCAAGATAACCGACGACCAAAGAGATATTTTTGATGGAATTTTCAACAAGTTTGTCAAGTATATGTCCAAGTATCGGTTTTCCTGCGACATTTAACAAAACTTTCGGTTGAGTATAAGTATGTGGTCGCAATCTCGTTCCTACACCTGCAACAGGTATAACTGCCTTCATTGTAAAGGACCCTTTTGTTTTATTTACCGCTTTAATATAAAAAATCAATTTGTGATTTTCAATTATTGCAAGCTCTTTTTGACGAAGTTGACAATTTCATCTATGTCATCAATTATTTTTACGAAGCTGATGGCGTTTTCTCTTAACTCGTATTTTAATTGTTTTGACATTGCTTCAAAAATTGGAGACCAGAACTTAACAGCGACAAATGGTTTCGGCTCAATCAAAGCTTTATTCATCAATTCCCACACAAGCGAAAATTCAACAAGCGTCCCAGTCCCACCTCGCAAAACAATATATGCATCACCTTTGCTTATTAAAATTTTCAATCGCTCAAATAAATCTTTTGCTTTAATTTCTTCATCAATCCATTTGTTCGGGACGCTTTGAAATGTCAAGACCGTTACGCCAATGGTTTTTGCGCCGGCTTCTTTTGCACCTCTTGCTGTTGCTTCCATTGTTCCACCATAGCCACCATTACAAATTGTGAAGCCAAGTTTTCCAAGTTCGTATCCAAGTTTTCGTGCAAATTCGTATTCTGGTTCTCCTTCAATCGGTTTTGAACTTCCGAAAATTGTTATGGTTTTTCCGCTCATATTTTTGATTTTTATTTTTTCAAAAGATAAATGAAAAATGGTGCACCAAAAAGAGCAGTGATTGAGCCAACGGGCAATTCTGCGGGATATAAAACGACTCTTGAAACTATATCTGCAATCATAAGAATTACAGCGCCTGTGAAAAACGAAGTCGGTATCAAAATTCTGTAATCAACACCAAAAATTTTGCGACATATATGCGGGACGACAAGCCCGACAAAGCCAATTATTCCAGTAATTGAAACAATTATCGCTGTTAAAATTGAAGCAATGAAATAAAAAATTTTTTTCGTTAACTCCGCATCAATCCCAAGCTGTGTTGCAATTTCTTCGCCAGTTGCAATTAAATTAAGCCGATATGAGTGGGCAAAAGAAAACAATGTTAAGATTAAAACAGAAACAGCAACGAGGATTGATTGCTTTAAATTTGCATTTGAGAGGTTCCCGAGCATCCAGAAAATGAAATTTTTTATTGATTCATTTGAAAGCGTTATGATGATTAAAATTAAAGCAGAGAAGAAAGCCCCAATCATTATCCCAGTTAAAAGCATTGTATTTATATCAAGAATTCCTTTCCTTTTTCCAAGCACATAAACAAGAATTGTTACAAGGATTGAACCAAGCATTGAAGATAGCGGGGTTGCGATTGAGAATGAACCAATTAACACAATTGAAACTACAGCGCCAAATGCAGAGCCACTTGAAATTCCAAGTATATACGGCTCTGCCAGAGGATTTCTTATCATTGCCTGTAAAATTGCGCCAGCAACTGCAAGCCCGCCACCTGCGAAAACAGCAGTTAAAGCTCTTGGGATGCGAATTTGAAAAATTATTGCTTTTTGAATTTCATCAACTTTTGATGTTAAGATGTTAAGCAAAATTTCAAAGTCAAATTTTAAACCTGATTCAGAGTTTCCAATTGAGATTGAGAAAAGAAAAACAAGAATAAGAAGTGGGAAAAGTGTGAGGATGTATAGAAGTAGTTTTGCTTTTTTCAATTTGCAAAATCAATTTAGTTTTCGGTTCCGAAAATTCTATCTCCAGCGTCTCCGAGTCCTGGGAGAATAAAACCTTTTTGATTTAATTGTCTATCAAGGACTGCAATGTAAATTTGGACATCGGGATGTTCATTTGTTAATTTGTTTATTCCTTCTGGTGCAGCGATTAAACTCACGACTTTAATTTTCTTTGCTCCCCTTTCTTTTAGATATGAAACAGCAGCGCATACACTCCCGCCGGTTGCAAGCATCGGGTCAAGTATTATGACGACGCTTTTGTCAAGGTTTTTTGGAAATTTAAAATAGTAATCAACGGGTTTTAATGTTTCTTCATCTCGGTATAAACCAATGTGCCCAACTCTTGCTTCTGGCAAAATTTCAAGAAATGCGTCAACCATTCCAAGCCCTGCTCTCAAAATTGGAACGAGAACGATCTCATCTTTTAACTCATGCCCTTCTGTCACTTCAAGAGGTGTTTCAACTTCTTTCGTTGTAGTTGCAAGGTCTTTGGTAACTTCAAATGCCATAAGCGAAGTTAATCTTTTTAAAATGCTTCTGAAAAGTGAACTTGGTGTATTCTTGTCCCGAAGATATGTTAAGTCCCTTTTGATAAGCGGATGATTGATTATAAGAAGATTGTTTCCCATCTGTGTTTGTGATTTTTATTTTAAATTAAAAATTTACATTTGAAAATGCAATTTTATCTCAATGAAGTTGAATGTTAAAACTGAATTAAGTATATTTCAAATGAAGTTCGCATTTTTAAGCACTTTAAAAACTAACCTTTGGAGGCACTATGAGAGAAGTTGTAATAGCAAGTGCATGTCGCACGCCAATTGGCTCATTCAACGGAGTGTTAAGTCCACTACCAGCACCTAAACTTGGGGCAATCGTAATTGAAGAAGCTCTTAAAAGAGCCAATGTTCCGAAAGAACTTGTTGATGAAGTTATAATGGGTTGTGTTTTAACAGCGGGAGTTGGTCAGGCGCCAGCCCGTCAAGCAGCGATTTTTGCAGGTCTGCCGACAAAGGTTGAATGTATGACGATTAACAAGGTCTGTGGCTCGGGTTTGAAAGCAGTTATGCTTGCAACGCAGGCAATTAAACTTGGTGATGCCGATATAATCGTTGCTGGTGGAATGGAGAGCATGTCAAATGCACCTTATCTTCTTGACAAAGCGAGAACTGGATACAGGATGGGTCATGCTCAAATTATTGATTCAATGATAAAAGATGGATTGTGGGATGTTTATAACGATTTTCATATGGGAAACGCAGGAGAATTATGTGCTAAGGAATGCGGAATTTCAAGAGAAGAGCAGGATGAGTTTGCTGTGTTAAGTTATAAAAGAGCACTTGAAGCAATTGAGAAAGGTTATTTCAAAGAAGAAATTGTCCCAGTTCCGGTGCCACAACCCAAAGGTGAGACAATTTTAGTTACGGAAGATGAAGAGCCGAAAAAAGTAATTTTTGAGAAAATTCCGAAGCTTAAACCTGCATTTGACCCCAATGGCACGATTACCCCGGCAAACGCATCAAAAATAAATGACGGCGCTTCCGCACTCGTTCTTATGTCAAAGGAAAAGGCTGAGGAACTCGGAATAAAGCCACTTGCAAGAATTGTCGCATATACTTCAGCTGCGAAAGACCCGGCATGGTTTACAACCGCACCTGTTGATGCGATTGAAAAAGTTTTGAGAAAGGCAAATATGAAAAAAGAAGATATTGATCTTTTTGAAGTGAATGAAGCATTTGCAGTTGTTGCGCTTGCGACATCAAAACTTGGTGGAATACCGATTGAAAAAATGAATATACACGGTGGAGCGGTCGCACTTGGACATCCAATTGGAGCAAGCGGTGCAAGGATCTTAACAACTCTTCTTTATGCTATGAAAAGGAAAGAAGCAAGGTTCGGACTCGCAGCAATATGCATCGGCGGTGGTGAAGCAAGTGCTGTTATAGTTGAAAGAATTTAACTTTAAAATTTATGACGAGAAGAAAAACAAGAAAAATACCTTTGACAAAGGAAGAAGCAATCGCAGAAGCGAAAAGATTTCTCAAGAACGCAAAGGAAATTTTGTCCCGAGCTGATGTAAAATATGGAAAAATTTACGAGGATACGAAAATTGTGCGTGAAGCTGCTGGAATTGCTTATCTTGCTGCACTTAAAGCAATAGATGGATATTTACTTGGCAAAGGAACTGAGCCGGAGAAACTTCCAATTTCAATTAATGAGTATTTCAAAGCGGTGTCAAAAATCCCAAGAAACGGGAAATTACTTGCTAATCTGCGCGTGGTTTATGAAAATCTTCACATCTTTGCGTATTATCGTGGTGGCGTGAGCGTGGATATGATAAAAGCTGGCATTAAGAGTGTTGAGGAGATAATAAAAATGCTTGAGTAAAAAATTAAAAACAAAAAATAGGGAGCACATAACTATGGAGATCAAAAAAGTTACAGTCGTTGGGGCAGGGACAATGGGAAGTGGAATTGCGCATGTTCTTTCACAGAATGGTTATCTTGTTAATTTGATTGATATTAACAAAAGCGTCCTTGAGAAAGCGATAAATGTCATAAGGCAAAATATGGATAGGCAGATTAAAAAGGGATTGATGACAGAGGAAGAGAAAGAGCAGGCGATCGCAAGAATTAACACTTTAACTTCGCTTGAAAGTGGCGCAAAAGATGCTGACTTTGTGATTGAAGCTGCAACTGAAAATGTGAAAATTAAAAAAGATATTTTCAAATCGCTTGATCTTGTCTGCAAGCCGGAGACAATTCTTGCAACGAACACATCTTCAATTTCAATTACAGAGATTGCATCTGCGACAAATCGCCCAGATAAAGTTATTGGAATGCATTTCTTTAATCCTGTTCCAGTAATGAAACTCGTTGAGATAATTCGCGGGCATGATACTTCTGATGAAACATTTAGGATAACGAAAGAGCTTGCTGAAAAACTTGGAAAAACAACTGTTGAAGTAAAAGATTATCCTGGTTTTGTTTCAAATCGCATTTTGATGCCAATGATAAATGAGGCGATATATTGTTTAATGGAAGGAGTTGCATCAGCGGAAGACATTGATACGGTTATGAAGCTTGGTATGAATCATCCGATGGGTCCGCTTGCTTTGGCTGATTTAATTGGGCTTGATGTGTGTCTTTCAATTATGAATGTTTTGTATGAAGGTTTTGGCGATCCCAAATATAGACCTTGTCCATTGCTGAAAAAAATGGTCGCAGCTGGATACCTTGGAAGAAAAACAGGAAAAGGTTTTTACGATTATACTCAACAACAAAATAACAAGGCAGGGCAATGAACTTTCAGTTTACAGAAGAACAATTAATGATTAAGGAGACCGCAAGAAAATTTGCGGTTGAAGAACTGGCGCCACGAGCGTCAGAAAGAGATGAAAAAGAAGAATTCCCACACGAAGAAATTAAAAAACTTGCTGAACTTGGATTTATGGGAATGATGGTTTCTGAAAATTATGGTGGTGCTGGGCTTGACACGATAAGCTATGTTCTTGCAATGGAAGAAATTTCAAAAGTTGACGCATCTGTTGGAGTTATAATGTCTGTAAATAATTCGCTTGTTTGTTGGCCAATTGAGACATATGGGACAGAGGAACAGAAATTAAAGTATTTACCGCGACTTGCCCGCGGTGAATTGCTTGGCGCTTTTTGTCTTTCAGAGCCAGAGGCTGGAAGCGATGCATCAAATCAGAGGACAACCGCAGTAAGAGATGGTGATTTTTATATTTTGAATGGGACGAAAAATTTTATCACGAATGGAGTGTATGCAAACATCTTGATTGTTTTTGCTCAAACCGACAGGGAAAAGGGTTCAAAAGGTATTTCTGCATTTATAGTTGAAAAAGATTTTCAAGGCGTAATCGTTACAAAAAAGGAGAAAAAACTCGGGATAAGAAGTTCAGACACGGCTCAAATTGTTTTTGAAGATTGTAAAGTTCCAGTTGTTAATCGGCTTGGTGAAGAAGGAATGGGATTTAAAATTGCGATGACGACTTTAAATGGTGGAAGGATTGGAATAGCAGCTCAGGCGCTTGGCATCGCACAGGCGTCGCTTGAAGCGTCAATAAAATATGCAAAGGAGAGAAAAACTTTCGGTAAGTTTCTGGCTGAGCATCAAGCAATTCAATTTAAAATTGCTGATATGGCGACGAAAATTGAAGCAGCCAGATTGTTAACTTTGCTTGCAGCGTGGAAAAAGGATCGTGGTGGAAAATATGTTAAGGAAGCGTCAATGGCAAAATTACTTGCTTCACAAGTTGCTGTTGAATGTGCCCTTGAAGCAGTTCAAATCCACGGTGGTTATGGGTATATTAAAGATTTTCCTGTAGAAAGATATCTTCGTGATTCTAAAATAACCGAGATATACGAGGGGACATCAGAGATTCAAAGGATAATCATAGCAAGGGAATTGCTTGAGATGAAAGTTTGATATGAACTCACCCCCGTCCTTACGGACACCTACTCTCTTTTTGATTAGAATAACTCACCCCCTAACCCCCTCTCTATGTGATAGAGAGGGGGAAAGGGGGTGAGTAAGAAAACTCACCCCCGTCCTTACGGACGCCCCCTCTCTACGAAGTAGAGAGGGGGGAGGGGGGTGAGTAGGACAACTCACCCCCGCTCTAACGAGCACCCCCTCTCTATTTCATAGAGATGTCCGAAGGACTCTCCGAAGGAGTCCATACGGACCTTCGGAGGGGAAAGGGGGTGAGTAAGGAAACTCACCCCCGCTCTGACGAGCACCCCCTCTCTATGTGATAGAGAGGGGGAATTAAAGGGGGTGAGTAAGAAAACTCAGCCCCGTCCTTTCGGACACCCCCTCTCTTTTTGATTTAGAATAACTCACCCCCGCTCTAACGAGCACCCCCTCTCTATTCCATAGAGAGGGGGAAAGGGGGGTGAGTAAGGGTGAGTTAATACTTGACTTTTCTTTTAACACTCACTAAATTTTAAGCGAGGTAAAAATCAAAGGAGGTTTTAATAATGAGAACTGTTAAATTCTTCACTTTGGCTTTTGTTTCCCTTACCATCTTTTCATTTTTCATTAACTTTGCACTCTCACAAAATCCAGAGTGGATTAATTTTACTGCAGGTAATTATGTTGGTGCGATTGCGGTTGAGGGTAATTACATCTGGGTTGGAACAAGTGGAGGGCTTGTTAAAATTGATAGGACAACAGGAAATATGACTTTTTACAACAGGGCGAATTCAGGTTTGCCAAGTAATTGGGTTTGGTCAATAGCGATAGATGGGCAAGGAAACAAATGGATTGGGACAGGTGGAGGAGGACTTGCAAAGTTTGATGGAGTAAATTGGACTGTTTATAACACA
>Ga0105162_1001071_pt1 | contig 16421 bp, 19 predicted proteins | sample JNZ201metaG_FD_81532 | JGI IMG/M metagenome (GOLD analysis project Ga0105162, IMG submission 81532) | Hot spring microbial communities from Jinze hot spring, China to study Microbial Dark Matter (Phase II) - JNZ 20120812A | ecosystem: Environmental > Aquatic > Thermal springs > Hot (42-90C) >...
AGACCGGAGGGATGGGAGCAGCTTATGTTCCTGCCCCTACCCCTACTCCCACCCCTGTCCCGAGAGTGTGGGATGAGCGCCTCAATGCTCTGGGGGTAAGGCTTGTGCCTGCCTCCGTAGCTCCGGGCCAGAGTTACTGGATGCTGGTGGAAGCACGTTGGAACGATGAGGTAGAGGCAGGAGGCAAGCATAATATATACGTTAAACTTCTGGACGAAAACGACAACCTGGCGGTGGGGGAAAGAGTGGTGCTGGAGTGGCCCAGTGGCAGGGATGTAAAAGTGTTAGAGCCAGTTGAGGGTAAAGACTATCCCGTTGACTTCGGGATGTATGCCATCCTGGGTTCCTATTCTGTATATGTTGAAGGCTTACCGAGCGATAGGATTGAAGGGCTTGGTCTGGGGGACATCCAGAGGCCTAATTACAAAATACACACCTGCTTTTACCTCACCTTCAAGCGGGTAAAGAAATAACCGGGTAAATTTAAGGGCCTCCTTCCGGGAGGCCCTTTTTTATTCTTCTTCCCACTCTTCCTCACCAAATTCCTCAGCCTCATACATTTGTTCCAGCTCGTCATAGGCCTGCAGGATACGGTAATATTCTCGCTCAGAGCAAGGGGTGTAAGGGGAATAAAGGGCAAGCTCTCCACAGCGTGGGCAGAAGACCTCCTCTCCGAGTTCGTCCTCCAGGTCTTCCTCACTCAGGGCATATTCAAATTCCAGCCCGCAATCCGGGCATTTAGCTTTGGTTTTATAAAACCTCATCCCCTTATCCTCCTTAGCAGTTTAAGCGGAAAGGATTATAACATTGCGGCCCCCAATACGCAAGGTATCCCGCTCCCAGGTAGTTAAAACAGCGCTTCGCCTTTACCAGGGGGCAAACAGTTTTGACTTTTCCCCTTCAAGGTTTATAATTGGACTAAACCTTTAAGGAGGTTAAAATGCTCAGAAAATTTTTGGCTCTTTTTGTAGCAACAATGGCTTTGGCCATGGCTGCATGCAAGCCTGGCCCAGCCCCCGCTACACCTTCACCATCACCGCTGGCTAAGGAAACCCCTACGTTTACCCCAACTCCCATCCCTCAGCTTACTCCTACCCCCGTTGAGGAAACTCTAGAGCTGGAGAAAATTTCAGCTGGCCTGGAAAAACTTTCCTCCTATCGGATCCAGTGGGTAATCTCTTTTGATGGCAAAGATAAGGCTGGCAACCCTGTAAAATGGGAAACTCAATGGCTTGAAGAACACACGGCTAATCCACCTGCCCGCCGCCTCACCTTTAAAGGGCCTGAGCTGGAAGGCTCCTTAATACTGGTTCAGATAGGGGACAAAACTTATGTCGTTGCTGGCGGGAGTTGTTTCATTGGGGCTGCTCCGGAAACCGAGGCTCTTTCCCGTTTCTCCCCAGATTTTGGAATCTCGGGAGGGAAATTCGTGGGCTATGATACCATAGCAGGTATAAAAGCCAAGCACTATACCTTTGATGAGAAGGCCTTCACAGGAGGTGGCTTCTTAAGAGTCAAGGGGGACGTCTGGGTTGCCCCCGAAGGCTACGCACTTAAGGAAACACTTGAAGCTTACGGGGAAGACATCTTCTATGAGAGAGGAGAAGGAACCCTGAAATGGGCATGGGAGGTAATGGACATCAACCAGCCATTCACGATTGAAGTTCCTCCCGAGTGCGCGCAGATGCAACCTCAGGACATCCCCATCCTGGCTGATGCCTCGGAAATGATGACTGCTACTGGCTTTATCTCTTACAAGAGCGCGACCCCCTTCCAGGAAGCGGTGAAATTCTATAAAGAGCAGATGCCTGCAAAGGGCTGGGCCCCGGCCGAAGGCTCAATGGAAATGGCTAACATGGCCATGCTGAATTTTAAAAAGGATGGCCGGTCTGCTTCCGTAACCATTCAAGCTGGGGACAAAGGGGTTATCGTCATGATAGCCACAGGACAGTAAGGAGGTGTTGAGGAATGAGGACTTATTTCTACCTGATCCAGATAATCATCTCCGTTACTTTGATAGTGGTTATACTCCTGGGAAGCAGGGGTGGAGGATTGAGTTCCATCTTCGGAGGTGAGGGAGGAATATATAAAACGCGCCGCGGAGTGGAAAGGATTTTGTTCCAGGCAGCGATAGTCCTTTCAGTCCTTTTCCTCCTTTCTTCTCTCCTGAGCGTTATTCTCTTTGAATAAACAGAGGGAACGGGGGTAGGCTTGGCCCGATTTATACGCTGGCAGTTTCTCTTCTTTATGCTGGCTTTGGCCCTGCTTGGGGGCATCCTCGCTTACGGAGCCATTCAATACACTACAGTAACCATCCCGGCCCCTGGCGGAAAATACGTGGAAGGTGTGGCCGGCAACCCCCGCTTCTTAAACCCTCTTTTCAACCAGTTCAATGAATTGGATCAGGACATTTGCTCCCTTATCTTTAACGGGCTTGTTGCTTTAGATGAACAGGGCAAGCCGATCCCCGCTCTCGCTGAAAAGTGGGAAATTTCGCCCGATGGCTTAACTTATACTTTTTACCTCCGCCGTGATGTTCGCTGGCACGATGGTATCCCTTTTACAGCCGAGGACGTCATCTTTACTGCCAGAGCCCTCGCCTCGCCTGATTTCCCGGGTCTACCTTCCCTCCAGGAAGTCTGGAAAAATGTTGAAGTCTCAAGTGACGACCCCTACACTGTTCGTTTTACCCTGAAAGAGCCTTTTGCCCCCTTTATTACATATGCCTCAATAGGTATAATCCCGGCCCATCTGTGGTCTCACATTCCAACATCTTTGATGGCCCAGTCGCGCTTTAACCTTGAGCCGATAGGCACGGGCCCTTATCGGCTTAAAGAAATGGATGCTACCCACCTTGTGCTGGAGGCAAACTCTAACTTCTATGGCCCCAGACCTTTTATTAGCGAGCTGGAATTCCGCTTTTACCCTGATTACGAAAGTGCTTATGAGGCCCTCAAGCATGGTGAAGTAATGGCGGTAGGGCGTGTACCTTACCAGCTCGCCCACGAAGCTTCTTCAGTGGAAGGCCTGGCTCTGTATTCTGGCCTTATGGCTGGCTATACCGCAGTGATTTTAAACCTGGAAAACCCCAATACGCCGTTTTTCAAAGAAAAAGAAGTAAGACAAGCTCTAAATTACGCAATAGACCGCGAGGCGATAATTGGGGAAATACTTCAAGGTTATGGGGTTGAGGCTCACAGCCCCATCTGGCCAAGTTCCTGGGCCTACAATCCAAAAATCAAGCGTTACCCTTATGATCCGGAAAAAGCTTCGGTTCTCCTGGAGGAAGCCGGATGGAAAGATAATGATGGAGACGGGGTGCGGGATATAAACGGTAAAAAGCTTAGCTTCATCCTTCTGGCGGGCGATTCACCTGAAAACGCCAGGTTGGCCTACCTTCTGGCAGAAGGATGGAAAAAAGTGGGAATAGAAGTCGTCCCCCAGGTACTGGATTACCCAACCCTGGTGCGGGATTTCCTTTACCCTCGCAATTTTGAAGCAGCCATAGTCCGCTGGGAGCTGGGCCCCGACCCTGATCCCTATCCCCTCTGGCACTCAAGTCAGAGGAAAAACGGGCAAAATTTTAGCGGATACTCATCACCAAAAGTGGACGCTCTGCTGGAGGAAGCACGCCTCACCCCCGATTTCTCCTTACGTCAGGAGCTTTATTTCCAGTTTCAGGAGCTTTTTGCCGAGAATGTTCCCGCTTTGGTCCTCTATTACCCCTTATACTTGTTTGGAGCCGATAAGAAGTTGAAGGGGGTGCAATTAGGCCCGATGTTTTATTCGGGTGATCGGTTCCGCACCCAGGCCAGGTGGTATATAAACACAAAAAGGGTTCTGGTCTCCCAGGCCAGGGAAGAAGGCTTTTACCCGTGAGCTTTCCGGGCAGGTTTATCCAGAGAGGGGTAAAAATAAACATAGCCTGGATAATCGGCCTTATATTAGCTGGGTGGGTTATTACTGCCTTTTACATCGCAGTAACAGCCGCATTAGAAGCAGTGGAAGCAAGAGCTCGCTTAACTTCAGCGATTCAGGAAAGAAACCAGCAACTGGAGCTTAAAGAGGAATTAGAAGTTAAGGCCAGGGCCCTGGGCATTATAGCTACATCTTCTCCCCATGATGAAGTGTTAACTCCTTCTCGTGAGGCTTACCTCAAAGAATTCCAGCGGATGCAACACCTCATCCGTCCTGGGGAAACAATTGTTTCCTATCCCCTTGCTTCTGAAAGTTTCCCTCCTCTTTCCGAACCCCTTATCCCAGGGGAAAAACTTTTCTCGTCCCCTCTGGAGGCCTGGAAAGCGCTCTTGGGGTTCAGCTCCGGGCCTTAGTTGTAACTTAGGAGAAGGTTCTGCTATAGAGAGCAAGGTTAAAAGCTCAGGAGTTTAAGGCCGGTACTGGGGTCATGGCGGCGGAGCAAGAGGATGCGCAGGGGGAAGAAAGTGATTTCAAGGGTGGGGTTAACAATTCCTTCAAAGAGATGGCCCCCTATGGTGTGTCCATCGGGGAAGGAAAGGACAGCATGGATGTGAAGTATGGGGGTCCCGTCTTCCCCCACGGCCACGTTGCCAAGCATGGAAGCTACTTCTGCCTGGCTATCAACCGGTATCTTTATATAATCACGAGCATGAGGATCAAAGTATCCCAAGACAGCTCGGCCCAAAGCTCCTATAGCGTAAAAAGAGCCTGAAAAATTTTGCTGTTCAATAACCCATTCCCTCAAAGTTGAAATGACTTCTTCCCCTGCATCAAGCTTGACAATTATAATGTCGGAAAACCTTGAGCCGCAGACCTGCACGTTTGCCCCCTCTTAATAGATTACACGCCTGCCAGTTATTAACTCAATGGACCTTTCAGCAAGGCCGATGAGGAAAGCCCAGGCCAGATCCACTATGCAGGTAAAGCCCATGCTCCAGGCCAGGGAAATAGCCCAGTTTTTGGTGATAGTTGCAATTGAAGGGGGTATTTTTGAGAGCCAGCCGGTAAAGTAGCCAGCCAGCGCTACAATTGAGATAAATAAAATCGCTGGCCCCCATGGCTCCCGGTCCTTGGCACTGGGCATCATGGCATTGCTCACGGTGAACACCAGATAAAGCCAGAGCCAGAAGTCCCTCTTTCCTAACCAGTGTTTAAAGTTTTTAATCAATGCCTGCCAATTTGTTCCCTGAACCAGGGAAGGAACGTTGAACACATGGTGGGTTATCACTACCAGTAAAGCGCACCCTGCCAGTAAAGGGGCAAGGCCAATCAGGCTATCCCTTAAAGGATCGCTCCTGGCCACTTCCACTGAGCCCATAGAATAATAACCAGCTCTTCCCTCATCTACAGGCCCAAGCCTTATCTTACCAGTCTTTATACCCAGAAGCTTGGCCATGAACCAGTGGCTAAGTTCGTGGATCAGTATACCCGGGAAGAGGATAATAAAATATAAAAAGAGGCTTGCTTTTTGGTTCCCGGTGATGAGGAGACCAATACCCTGAAGGTGCTGACTTATCCAGCGATTTAAGAGGAGTAAAAATATAAAAGCCAGCCCAAGGGCTAGCCACGGAGCGAGGTTTTCCATAGTAGCTTAAAAGGGGATTTCCTCTTCTTCTCCCAGTTCTGGGAGAGCTTCGTAACCTTCTTCTGGGACAGCCTCTTCGGGGGCAGGTGGGCGAGGTCCCAGGAATTTCACTCTTTCAGCTCGCACCTCGTATGAAGCTCTTACAAGTCCGTCGCTTCCAACCCAGACCCTTGGGTTCCCGCTTTCATCCGGGACGAGGACCCCTTCCACCAGCACAAGGCGTCCTTTTTGAAGGTATTCGTTACATTGCTCGGCCAATTTCCCCCACGCAGTCACCCGGAACCAGGTGGTGATCTCCTTGCGGTTCCCTTCGGCATCCACAAAAACTCTATTGGAGGCCATGCGGAAATGGGTAACGGGGGTTCCGGTGGGAGTGTAGCGCATTTCAGGGTCAGCCCCGAGATGCCCTACAATGATAATCTTGTGATACATAACTTTTCCTCCTCTTGTGTGGGAAACTTCGGCTAAATTTTACCCTAATTAGCCTGAAAGTGCAACTGCTGTTAGGACCCTCTCCGATGGCTTAGGGGGCACATCCGTTAAAATTTGCCTATTTTCCAGGGATTGATATAATATGGGAGGTTTTTCACAAACCGAAGAGGGAGGAGCCAGACCTTGCTGAGCCAGTACCTATTCGTTGGAATTTTGATGCTGATGGCTTTAGCTGTTCCCCTGATTGGCATAGGCTTTGCCTGGCTTATACGCCCCAAGAGGCCAAACCCCATAAAGCAATCCATTTACGAATGCGGCCTTGAAACCATCGGAGAAACCTGGGTTCAATTCAAAGTTCAGTATTACATTTATGCCCTAATTTTTGCCATTTTTGACGTGGAAATTGCTTTCCTTTTGCCCTGGGCTGTGGCCTATAATAAGCTGGGCCTTGTAGCACTTTTGGAGGTGTTCATCTTTCTGGGCATCCTGCTGGTGGCCCTGGCCTATGCCTGGCGCAAGGGGGCATTAATGTGGAGGTGAAATCATGGCCGAGGAAATAATTGTTCCCCCTGAGCTCCGACGCAATATCCTCATCACTACGGTGGATAAACTCTATAACTGGGCCAGGCGTTCCTCCCTTTGGCCCCTTACCTTCGGTCTGGCCTGTTGTGCTATAGAGATGATCGCTGCTTCTGCCTCCAGGTATGACATAGCTCGTTTTGGGGCGGAAGTGTTCCGGGCAAGCCCACGCCAGGCCGACCTCATGATTGTTGCCGGGACTGTTACTCACAAAATGGCACCTCAGGTCCTGAGGCTTTACCACCAAATGCCTGAACCCAAATATGTGATAGCTATGGGAAGCTGTGCTATATCCGGGGGGATCTTCAACTCCTATGCTGTCCTGCAGGGGGTAGATGAAATAATACCTGTAGATGTTTACGTGCCCGGTTGCCCTCCAAGGCCCGAAGCCCTCCTGGATGCCCTCATCAAGCTTCAGAAGAAGATTGATCGTCAATCCATCCTTACGGTCCCCTGGTACAGGAGGGAAAAAGCATGATGGAAGAAATTTTCCAGCTCCTTAAGGAGAAATTCCCTGAAGCCATCGTTGAAATACCCGAAGAGGCCAAAGACCCGACAGTGGTCATCCGTAAAGAACAAATTCGGGAGGTAAGCCTCTTCCTCAGGGATGAAGTGGGGTTCAATTACCTTTCATTCATGGCCGGCGTTGATCTTCCAGAGCGCTTTGAAGTGGTTTATTACCTTTACTCCATGGGCCGTGAGCCTATAAGCAGTAACCTGGGCCCCCTGGCCATTAAGGTCTATGTTGAAGACAAAACCAACCCTTCTCTCCCCACCGTTAGCGATATCTGGCCCAGCGCTTTCCAGCAGGAACAGGAAATTTACGACTTTTTCGGCATTGTCTTTGAAGGACACCCGGATTTGAGGAGAATTTTCATGTGGGAAGGGTTCCCGGGCTGGCCCTTGCGCAAAGATTTTGAAAACCGAACTTTTACCTTTAAGGAACTGGAACCCACGAGGCCAAAGGCACCTTACTGGTGACGGAGGGAAAAATCATGGCTGTAGCCCTTAAGACCCAAGAGATCGTCCTTAACATGGGACCGCAACACCCTAGCACTCATGGGGTGTTCAGGATGGTTTTAACCTTAGAAGGGGAAACCATAGTGGATTTAAAGCCCGTTTACGGCTACCTCCACCGGGGAATTGAAAAATTGAGCGAAGGCCGTTCCTACCTCCAGGCTGTCCCTATAACCGATCGCCTGGATTACATGTGTGCCATGACCAATGAATTTGCCTACGCTGTGGCCGTAGAAAAGCTGGCCGGAATCAAACCGCCGGAAAGGGCTGAATACATAAGGGTCATAATGGCCGAATTCACCCGCATCCTGAACCATATGATGGCCATAGGTTTCCTCTTCAATGACCTTGGTGCTTATTTCACCCCTGTCCTTTATGCTTTTAGAGCCAGGGAACATATCCTGGACCTGTTTGAGTGGGCTTCGGGTTCCCGTATGATGCCCAATTACATCCGGCCCGGTGGAGTGGCTGGGGACTTGCCCGAGGGCTTTATCCCTCAGGCCAAAAAACTGGTGGCTCATCTATGGAAATTTGCCGACGAACTGGATACTTTCCTGTCCGAGAACGAAATCTTCCTCCAGCGAGCAAGAGGGGTAGGAGTGCTCCCCCCAGAAGTAGCCATAGCCTATGGAGTAACCGGGCCTGTCCTCAGAGCCTCCGGCGTTAAATACGACGTTCGCAGAGCTGAACCATATTCTGTCTATGACCGCTTTGACTTTGAAATTCCCACCCTCCCCAACGGCGATGTCTACGACCGTTACATGCTCAGGCTTCTTGAATGGAAACAGAGCCTGCGCATCCTTGAACAAGCCCTTGACCAGATTCCGGATGGGCCCGTCTCGGAGAAAGTCCCAAGGAGGCTTCGCCCACCCAAAGGAGAAGTTTATGGTCGGATAGAAGCCCCCAAAGGTGAACTCGGCTTTTACCTGGTAAGCGATGGGTCCGATAAGCCTTACCGATTTAAGATCCGCCCCACTTCTTTTGTGAACCTGGGAGTTCTCAGGGAGATAACAATAGGCCACAAAGTGGCCGATGTGGTCATAATCCTCGGAAGCATTGACATAACTATGGGAGAGGTGGACCGATGACGGATCTTGAAAACATTCTGCCCTATCTTGGGGAACTTATAGCTCGCTGGCTCAGAGGCTTTCTTCCTTCATGGCTTGTTGATATGATAATGATGGCAATTGTGGGGCTGCTTATAATCCTCCTGATGGTAATAGTGGTGATGGCCCTGACTCTGCTGGAGCGCAAGATTCTTGGCAGGCTCCAGGACAGGCTTGGGCCCAACAGGGTCGGCCCTTACGGCCTAATCCAGCCAGTAGCCGATGTCCTCAAATTGCTGATAAAAGAGGATATAATACCGGAAAAAGCTGATAGACTCCTCCATTTCTTGGCGCCGGTGATAATAGTAGTGCCTGCTTTTATGGTCTGGGCCGTTATACCCTTCGGCAAGAAACTCGTAGCTGCCGACTTGAACATAGCCGTCCTTTACGTCATCGCCCTTGGCTCCGTAACCTCCATTGCCATCCTTATGGCCGGGTGGGGTTCGGGCAATAAGTATGCCCTTTTAGGTGGGTTCAGGGCCGTAGCTCAGCTTTTCAGCTACGAAGTTCCGATGGCTCTGGCCATCTTAAGCGTGGTTATAGCGGCGGGTTCTATGTCCCTTCAAAAGATTGTGGAAGCTCAGAGTCCCCTGCCTTTTGTTCTTCTTCAACCTGTGGCTTTCCTCATTTACTTTATCTGCGGCGTTGCCGAAACCAACCGCAGCCCCTTTGACCTCCCAGAGGCGGAATCGGAAATCATCGCTGGTTACCACATTGAGTATTCTGGGGTAAAGTGGGCTATGTTTTTCCTGGCCGAATACATAAACACTTTTGCCGTTTCAGCCATGGTGGTGACCCTTTTCCTCGGGGGATGGAAGGGGCCGATTCTCCCCTCTTACCTCTGGTTCTTCATCAAGGTGGCAATTGTGGTCTATGTGTTCTTCTGGCTTCGGGCTACTTTCCCCCGCCTCAGGATAGACCAGCTTCTTAATTTCTCTTGGAAGTTCCTGGTTCCTTTGGCTATGGCCAATCTTTTAGTTACCGGGCTTGTGACAAAGCTGGGGCTTGTCTATGGAATAAAGGTTACAGCTTATTGGGTTGGGAACATACTGGTGGGTGGATTAGGCCTTTATCTCCTGGGTCGCTTCACTCCTAAGAAGGCTTTAGCCTAAAAGTGAGGGGTCAGACATGTTCGGATTGGGGCTTCTTAAAGGGCTTTATACAACCATTAAGCACGGGATTATGACTTATTTCAAAGGCTATAAGCATCCATTCCCCAAGCGCTATTTTACCGGTAGACCTGCCCCCAGGCTGGAACCAGAAGGGGTCGGGCTTTTCACCCTGCAATATCCTGAAGAGAAATATTCTATGTTCCCCCGCTTCAGGGGAGCCCTTATGCATTTGAGGGATCCCCAGACTGGTCAACCCAAATGCGTTGCCTGTGGGGCATGTGCTCTGGCTTGCCCACATGGGGTGATAGAGGTCGTAGCGGAGGGTAAAGGTAAGGAAAGAAAGCTTGTGGATTATTTGTATAACCTGGGAAGGTGCGTTTTCTGCCGGCTCTGCGTAGAAGCCTGCCCTTACGGAGCTATTGAAATGAGCCATGAATACGAACTGGCTACCTACGAAAACAAAATGGTGCTCCACCTTGAAGATTTGCTTAAGATTGGTGATCGAAGCAATGTAACTGAATCAGGGTGGGCCTGGAAATAATTCCGGGGGTAAAACCATGGGAGTGCAAATTGCCTTTTTCCTCTTCAGCTTAATTGCAATAATCGGGGCTTTGCTGGTGGTGACTACCAGAAGGCTTTTCCACAGTGCTCTGGCTTTGGTTCTCTCCTTTGTGGGAGTAGCGGGTCTTTATATCCTCCTGGAAGCCGAATTTCTGGCGGCCCTCCAGATCCTTATCTATGTTGGAGCCATTGCTTTGCTCATCCTCTTCGCCATTATGTTGACGAGGCACCTGATGGACCCGAGGGCCAGAGCTTTTAACGAGCAATGGTGGATTGCAGCGCTGGTAGCTGGCTTCCTCTTCGTGGTCCTTATATCCATGATATTGCGAGTCCAATGGCCTGTAAGAGAGGCCTCCGTGCCTTCGGACTTAATTGAAAACCTTGGCTCTTCCTTTGTTGGAGAATTTCTTGTGCCGTTTGAAGTGGCTTCTGTCCTTTTAATGGCAGCTCTTATAGGAGCAATAATAATTGCCCGGGAGAGGTGAGCCATGATACCTCTTAGCTGGTATCTTCTGGTGGCGGCAGCCCTCTTTTGCATTGGCCTTTATGGAGTGCTGGCCCGCCGTAATGCCATCGGAATTCTCATGGGTATAGAACTTATGCTGAACGCTGTTAACCTCAACCTCGTGGCCTTCTGGCGCTATATCAATCCTTCTGATCTTTCTGGTCTTGTGTTTGCCATCTTCGTTATTGCCGTCGCTGCTGCCGAAGCGGCGGTGGGCCTGGCTATAATCATTTCCATTTACCGCAACCGCGATACCGTGAATGTGGAAGAAGTGGATTTGATGCGAGGTTAAAACCTTAAGGAGGCAGTGAATGGAAGGGATCCTCTTTCTTAAGCTGGTCTGGCTGATACCTTTAATACCACTGGCCTCTTTCTGGATAATAGTGCTTTTTGCTAACCCAAACAAGAAGCTCAGCCATTCCATTGCTATAGGTGGCATTGCCCTGGCCTGGATACTTTCCTGGGGTGCCCTTTACGAGGGAATAAAGCATCATGTGGGCTCGGGTGAAGAGGCTTTTCACCTGAGCTGGAATTGGCTTCCTACTGGCCTGAGCTGGTTCAAAATGGGGGTTATGGTGGATCCTCTTACCCTGGCCATGCTCTTCATGGTGCCTTTCGTCTGTCTCCTTATCTTCATCTACTCCATTGGTTACATGCATGGCGACCCCCGCTATTCCCGCTTTTTCGCTTACATTTCCCTCTTCGCTTGTGGAATGCTAGGCATGGTCCTGGCTGATAACCTCCTCATGCTCATGATCTTCTGGGAAGTTATGGGCCTTTGCTCCTACTTGCTCATAGGTTTCTGGTTTGAGAAGCCATCGGCGATGCGGGCAGGCCTCAAGGCTTTCATTACTACCCGCATCGGTGATGTAATGATGCTCCTGGGAATTATTTACCTTTACTCCCGTACCGGCTCTCTGACCTACACTGAGATTTTTAAGCCAGAAGTTCTGGAAAAACTGGCCCACTCTACCGTAACCTTACCACTGGTAGGCGAGCTTCCTGTTGCCACGGTTATAGCGATGCTGCTTTTCGGTGGGGCAGTGGGTAAGAGCGCTCAATTCCCGCTCCACGTCTGGCTCCCTGACGCTATGGAAGGTCCAACCCCGGTAAGCGCTCTGATCCACGCTGCTACCATGGTGGCTGCAGGCGTATACCTTGTAGCTCGCTCTTTCCCACTCTTCTCGGTGGTGGAACATGGGCCTCAGCTGGGGCTTGTGGCTTTCATCGGGGCCTTCACGGCTTTCTTCGCCTCCACAATAGCTATAGCTCAGAACGATATAAAGCGTGTGCTGGCATACTCCACTATAAGCCAGCTCGGGTATATGATTGCTGCCCTGGGGGTAGGGGCCTACGTGGCTGCAGTCTTTCATCTAATAACCCACGCTTTCTTCAAAGCCCTGCTTTTCCTGGGCTCCGGTTCTGTCATTATTGGCACACACCATGAGATGGATATGATGAGGATGGGAGGGCTCCGTCGGAGGATGCCCATCACTTTCTGGACTTTCCTGATGGGAACTCTGGCCCTGGCAGGTATTCCTCCCTGGGCGGGATTCTGGAGCAAGGATGAAATCCTCGGCCACGCTTTCCACCATGCTTCTGAACTGGGTTTTCTTTCCTGGCCCGGTTTTGTCTGGATTCTGGGAACTCTGGCTGCTTTCCTTACGGCCTTTTATATGGGCCGCCAGGTCTTCTTGACCTTTGCCGGAGAGCCCCGGAGTCACCATGCTGAGGAAGCCCATGAGACGCCCTGGGTTATGACTATCCCCCTCATAATCCTTGCCTTCTTTTCCACTTTCCTGGGCTTTATTGGCGTCCCTCACGAATTCCCGATCATTGGCCCTCTCTTGAACAACCCATTCCATCACCTTGTAGGGGAAGGCTTTCCGGCTACTCCGCTCAATTTTGGGGTAATGGGCCTTTCGGTGTTAATGGGTCTTTCCGGCTTGGCCCTGTCCTGGGTCGTTTATGGCCGTGAACCTCTCAAAGCTGGCCAACCCGATCCCCTTTCCATCTCCCTGGGGCCAATTTACACTGTGCTCAAGAACAAATACTACATTGACGAGTTCTACCAGGCTACCGTCATCCGCTTTGCCTTATGGCTGTCAGAGACCTTCTTCAAGTTTGATGACCACTGGGTTATTGACCCCATTGTTGACGGGGTTGGAAAATTGGGCAGGAAGCTTTCTGAAGTTGGTGGGCTCTTTGACCTAAGAGTTGTGGATGGGATTGTGAACGGCCTGGGTAAATTTACTTCAGCTTTAGGAGGGGTTTTGCGCCTTACTCAGACTGGCAAAGCCCAAAATTACCTTCTGGTAGCTGTCCTTACAGTGCTTATGCTTCTTGGACTATATATGGTGAGATGAAGCCGAAAACCTTGAGAGAGGAGGCTTGAGAAATGGGGTTTCCGATACTCTCAGCTATAACCTTTATACCTGCCCTCGGCGCGCTAATAATCCTTTTCTTCCCTAAGGAAAAGGTCAACCTTATAAGGTGGTTCGCCATAGCCGTTAGCCTTATACCGCTGGCTCTCTCCATTTATCTCTGGATTGCTTATAACCAGACTGAAGGGGGAATCCAGTTTGTTGAACGCCATATCTGGATACCTGCCATCAATGTCTGGTATCACGTGGGCGTTGATGGGATAAGTGTTCCGATGGTTTTCCTCACTTCTTTACTTTCCACTCTGGGTTATTTCTACTCGGCTTACACCATCCATGAGCGGGTGAAGGAATACTATTTCCTCTTCCTCCTGCTTCAGACCGGGATGTATGGGGTTTTCGTGGCGCTGGACTTTGTTCTTTTCTACGTGTTCTGGGAGATTGGCCTTGTGCCGATGTATCTCCTCATCGGGGTGTGGGGAGGTAAGAACAGGGAATATGCGGCCATAAAGTTCTTCCTTTACACCCTTGCGGGTAGCGTTTTTATGCTCCTGGCCATTTTGGGGATTTACTTTACCACTGGAAGTTTTGATATCCTGAAGGCGGCAGAAGTTCACCCCTTCGCTGATAATTTCACGCTGGCCAGCCTGGCTTTCTGGGCCTTCTTCGTGGCCTTTGCCATAAAAGTCCCGAGTTTCCCCTTCCACACCTGGTTGCCTGACGCTCACACTGAAGCTCCCACTGCCGGTAGCGTTATCCTGGCCGGGATCTTGCTGAAACTCGGTTGCTATGGTCTCCTCCGGATAGTCTTACCCATCTTCCCTGAGCCTTTCAGGTTCTATGCCCCCATTGTAGCTATCCTTGGGCTAATCAGCATAGTCTACGGAGCTTTCGTCTGTATGGCTCAGTGGGACCTTAAACGCCTCATAGCATATTCCTCAGTGGCGCATATGGGTTATGTGGTGCTGGGGATTGCGGCAGCTGCTGCCAGCCTCAACTTCAATCATCCCTCTTTCAAAGAAAGTGCGGCCATTGCTTTAAATGGCGCTACAATGCAAATGTTCAACCACGGTATCATCACCGGTGGCTTGTTCTTTCTGGTAGGGATGATTTACGAGCGAGCTCATACCAGGGACCTCAAAGTCTTCGGCGGCCTTGGAGCTAAGCTGCCCTATTATTATGCTGTGGTGATGATTACCGGCCTGGCCTCCCTTGGCCTCCCCGGCTTAGCTGGATTCTGGGGAGAATTCCTGGTCTTCAGGGGCGCTTTCCATATAATTCCATACATAGTAGCTTTTGGCATAATCGGTGTAGTAGCCACAGCCGGTTACATCCTCTGGAAAGTTGTGCAGTTCATGTTCCTCGGTCCTTTCAATGAAGAAAAATGGGGTCACCTTACAGATATGGAAGCTTTTGAAAAATTAACCATGTGGCCCCTCCTGCTTTTCATGGTGGGACTTGGATTCTACCCCGCACCATTGCTCAACATAATTAACACAGCCACAACAGCCCTCATGGGCAAGCTGTGAAAGGAGGTCGGCCTTGAGCGCGGTGGATATTTTTACGGCTTTTGCTCCGGAATTGATCCTTCTCCTGGGAAGCCTGTTCCTCATTGTCCTGGACATGGCCTGGAGGAAGGCGGAAAAGGAAGCAGCGGTTCTGAGCGCGGCCCTGGCTTTTGTAGCCCTTTCATTCATATTACTGCTGGTCTTTGGCAGGATATCGCCTTCGCCAATCCTGGGAGTCCTGGCTTCCGACCGGTTTGCCCTTTTCTTCAAAGGCCTTGCTTTGGTCGGCACGGGGCTTGTCCTCCTTTCCTCTTACCGGTATCTGGAAGGTCATACCCCCTACCGTGGAGAATTCTATGCTTTCCTGCTTCTGGTAACCCTGGCCATATTGCTGGTGGTGGGGGCTGTAAACCTCCTTATGCTCTATCTGGTTTTTGAATTCCTCAGCCTTACATCTTACATCCTGGTTGGTTACTTGAGGGAGGAAGGCAAATCCAGCGAGGCGGCCATAAAATACTTCCTGTACGGTGTCACCGCTTCGGCTCTCATGCTTTATGGCATGTCGCTTCTATATGGGGTTACCGGGACACTGGATTTGGCTAAAATAGGGCAAGCTTTGAGCAAAAGCGAGGTTGGCGGTTGGTTAGCTTTCCCGGCCATAGTTCTCCTCCTGGCAGGATTCGGGTTCAAAATTGCCCTGGTTCCTTTCCACCAGTGGTCCCCTGACACCTACGAAGGTGCTCCCACCCCGGTCACTGCTTTCCTTTCGGTAGGGCCTAAGGCGGCTGGCTTTGCTGTGCTCGTGAGAGTTTTTATTACGGCCCTTCCTTCTTTCCGACCGGAGTGGGCTGCAGTTCTGGCAGGCATCTCCATGGTGACCATGACTCTGGGCAATCTGGTAGCTCTGCGGCAGGAAAACATAAAGAGAATGCTGGCCTATTCCAGCATTGCGCATGCCGGCTACATTCTTATGGGCGTTGTATGTATGGTAAGCGGGGTAAATAGCTACTTTACCGGGCTTAACGGGGTTCTCATCTACCTTATGGCTTATCTCTTTACAAACCTTGGAGCCTTTGCTGTAGTCATTGCTGTAGAGAGAGCTACTGGCTCCAACCGCATCGCCGATTATGCCGGCCTTATAAAGCGGGAGCCTTTACTGGCGGGAGCTATGATTGTCTTCCTCCTCTCATTGATTGGCATCCCCGGGACCGGAGGATTTGTGGGGAAGTTCTTCGTCTTTGGGGCGGCCATTCAAGTGCAGTTTTACGTGCTGGCCCTGGTGGGGATAATAAATAGCGTTATCTCAGCTTTTTATTACCTCAATGTGGTCAGGCACATGTTTTTCCTGCCCGGGGATGAAAGCCCGATTTCAGTTAATCCAGCCCTCAGGTGGGTTGTGATCGCAAGCCTGATCCTGGTTTTCTTTATAGGCCTTTACCCGCATCCTTTCATCTCGGTAGGGACCGAGGCCGTTCAGATCCTGGGTTCCGCCATCTTCTGAAAGGCCTCTTAAACCCTGCGGGGGCATGATAAATCGTGCCCCCGCTTTTTTTATAATGGCTCCGAAAAATCCCGGGGCTTTTCAGGCTACTTGCCGGCAAGCAAAAAAGTTGGATTACAAGTGGCCCATAGTAGGGGGGATGTGCTTCCGGAAATC
>Ga0105162_1001072_pt1 | contig 16406 bp, 14 predicted proteins | sample JNZ201metaG_FD_81532 | JGI IMG/M metagenome (GOLD analysis project Ga0105162, IMG submission 81532) | Hot spring microbial communities from Jinze hot spring, China to study Microbial Dark Matter (Phase II) - JNZ 20120812A | ecosystem: Environmental > Aquatic > Thermal springs > Hot (42-90C) >...
ACCCCAGTTATACCGTTGAGAAGATTTATCTCAGCTTTTTCAAGAATAGAGTCTAAAGGTGGGAAGACCCCTACGACACTTTTTACTTCAGATTTAAGTATACTTCTTATCGCTGCAATACCGGGGTATGAACCGGATACATATGATAGATAGAAACTTTTAACTTCGCCTAAAAATCCATCCGCCACAATCTTCTGCTTTAGACGCTCCTGAGGCCATCTGGGGACGTTCTCTGAAACCTCCAGGAGAATGCTATTCTCCCTTGCCGCCTTAATCATGTAGTCTGCACATGCAACTGTTATGGCGATCGGCGTTTCGGTGAGAATATGTATTCTCTTTTGAGCTAAAACATTCGCTACGACATGATGCCCTTCAGCTTGAACAGCTATCAAACAAGCATCAAGTTTTTCTTCACTTAGCATTTTCTCTAAATCATTATAAGCTTTAACCCCTATTTCATCTGCAACGTTTTTTGCACGGAGTACATCAACATCACAAACAGTGACTACTCTATACTTATCTTTAAGCTTTAAAAGTACGGAAATGTGGCTTTTAGCTCTACTCCCAGCCCCAATAATCCCTACGTTTAACAACTTCAAAACAGGTCTTAAGAACTTCATTCCACCCTAGATATATTGTTTTCGGAGACTGAACAACAAGCCACGTTAAACCTATCGATTTCAGCTATTTTCTCTTTATAAGGCTTGTAGTTAACCCCCGGTCTCGGATTGAATTTTTGATAGACCTCAATATAATACCCGTTTAAAAGTCTGTCCCTTCTCTTCTCCACAATGCTTTTAATTATTTCCCTCTGCGATTTAAATTCTCCAAGTGCTTTAATGACTTCTTCTTCAACTTCACTTTTCACTTTCACTACGATATTCCCCCGTAGCGATAGACTCCTACCTGTTAGAAGTGCATCTTCGGGTGAGAAATCTCCCCAAACACAATACTTTAGATAGCTTTTCACTGTAAATGGTGATCCTAAGTCTACTAAAACCGGGTCTCCGATTTGAGGACCATCATAGGAGCCTATGTATGATAAGGCATCATGATCCATATGTTCTCTATACTCATTCGGCACGATTAGCCTTGTCGGTTTAATCCGCCTTAATAGTCTAATCGTTTCACTGGTTGTTCCTTCAGAGCCGTTTGGAAGGAGGAAGCCGATGTAAGGCTTTAAACTGAAATCTGGATAGTTGAAATACACTATGTTCCCTTCCTTAACTCCAAGCCTTAAATAGGCGTTTAAAGACTCGCTCCTCCTAATGGAGACTATCTTGTCCTTCAATTCTACGCTACTATATCCTCCACATCCATTACAGTAGATTATGATGTAGAGCTCACCCCCCGCTTTCATAACCCCTAATATGAGGTATCCTGCGCCGAGCAGAGCATCGTCGTCATGAGGGCTTAAAATCGCAATTCTCTCATCTATCCCACACCAGCCGTCGAAGATCAAACTTATATCGTTGCTCTTCACGCCTTTCACTAAGTCGTAGTATGTGAATTCATCCGACATCAATCACACCTTCAATTCAAAGTTTGAATATAGAGTAGTATGGGTTAACGTTGCCTCCAATAGGCTCTGTATTTCCAACGAGGTGTTGAACGTCTAAAGGCATCCTATTGTATACGCCTATTTGCGGACCCTTCTTCCAAAAAGCATCTTCGATGACGGCATACAGTACTGGGAATATAGGTTTACCTCTCTCTTCAAACCCAAGTAAGGCTACGTCTATTGCGAGAGCCACTTCATGCCCTAATTGGTTTTCCGTATGTGAAGTGACAGCGCCGTAACCTTCTTGGCATTCTGAACAGCCAATGTTATGTATGAAGGTGTAGGGTTCTTTAGGTGTACCAAAGTCGCCGTTCAAGGTGTTAAGTTTAAGATTCTCCAGAAACCTTTTTCCCTGCCTGTCGATGTAGTTTGATGGAAGTCCCTCTCTAGCGGCTTCTTTAACAGCCTCCATAACAACTACATATAGGTCTTCAACAGCCTTGATAAAAGACCTCTGCTCATGGTTTGGATTTTCACCAGCTCTCACAGTACGTCTTACAACACCGTGGTAGCCGTTGAAAGTTGGACTTACACCTAGTGAAACAAACTCCCCCTTCTGAATAACCTTGTTAGACGCGGGACCTATAACCGTGTAATTTCTATCCCCTGATGTAACAATTGTACAGAAGCCAGTTCTCCCAGCACCTAAAGATTTCATTATGTAGTCTCCTACAGCAGCAACCTGTAATTCAGTAACACCTGGAACTGTAACGGCAAGCATACCTCTCAACGCGGCCTCCGCGATCTTATTAGCCTCCTGCATCACCGCTAACTCTATATCCGATTTCTCATACTTTATCAACCGTAAAATCTCAGGGTCTATTATCACGTTATCTTTTCCAAAGATGGATTGAAGCATAAAGAGTTGGGAACATGGTAGGAACTCAGGCGCGGAAGCAACGGCGACTTTCACTACTTTTCCAAGTAAGCCCAATCTCTTCAAAACGTCTCCAAGACTGGTGAAGCGAGCCCAACGGTACTCTTCATCAGAAATCTGAAATTCTCTAAGCAATACTATGTCGGCTCCAGACTTTTCAGCAGCTTCCTCAAGAACGTGACCACCCTCAGACCCGGCTAAAATAATAGGTCTTCCATCTGAGGGCAGTATTACAGCATATCTTTCAATCATTGGGTCGAATATTCCAGCAAGCCAAGCAGCATCACTCCTATCCAACTCACTCCCACAAACGTACAGTAGATCGTATCCTTTAACAGCCATAGCGTGTTGAATATGTAACCACCTCTGCTCATACTCCTCACGGGGAATTTCCAAAGACCTATTTATACTGTCAGCATACTCTTCCACAATACGATTTGCTACTTCAATTAGCGTAGTGGTTTTCAAAAACCACCCCTTTTATGAGGTGTGCTTTTCCTAATATAAAAGTTTTCCTTTGATGTTAAATTGAGAAATGGATGTAAAATTCATATCTTCTAGACATAAAAATGATATATGTAATTCCATACGTTATATTGAATCTATTATATAATAGAAACTTTGTTCCTAAATAGGAATGTTGTTGGTAATGTTTTATTTGCCCATTCTCTTTAGCTTGTTATGGTTGTTCTAGAGCTTCTTAGGATTCTTTCGAGTGAGGGGGTATGCGTTGCTATGCCCCGCAGGATTCACTGGATGGAAGATGTTACCTATCTCTTATGTAGTTCTAAAGAGGTTGTCAAGTGGTGTAGGTATCAAGGATACAAGAAGTATTTGTGTAAAGATTATAGCAAAACCTTTAATGATAAGACTGAGACTATATCTCATTATTCTAGGCTCAGCCTCAGAGTATGGTTCTTCTTCACACTCTTCATGTTTATCCATTAGCTCTATAAGCTGACTTCTAGACCCTTCATATCCGTTCACGAGGGTGTAGTGAAGCATAACATGCCTTTATATGTCTCTCTATTCAAGATCTGCCGGATGCTTCGCCACCTAGACGCACCATGCCCTAGAACAAGCTCTAAAGTAGCTTTATCTCTTTTCACTCTCAATGAATAAAAAACTTAAATAGAATAGACGAAAAATATTCGTCGATGGATGAAGAAAACTTATCGGAAAAAGTTAGTGTGCATACCCTGCTAATGACTTTCATTACAACAGCTCTATTGACTTTCGTGTTCAATGTTTTCATATACTTTTTACCCTCTAAAGCATACTGTACTCAAAGTGTCAGCGTTCTCGCTTTTGACCTCATGGGTTGGCCATTTTTTACTATACTGATTCTAGGATTACTTAAATTGATATCCCCATCTTTGCAAAGATACATGAATATCACTAAGTTGACATACATATACATAATTACATACGCAGCAGCCACATTCTCAAACTTTGGCAATCCATGGTGGTGGGACATCGGTCTGCTTCTCGCTAGAACTGTCACTTCAGAAACAGTATTAATATATGTACCAGAGTTTGTAGCAGTTCCGAAAGATGCAGCTACCTTACTTATAAATGGTTGTGGAAGTATATTTAACATACCCTGGGATGTACTTCTCCCAGCTATGATATGGCATACATTGATCAGTGCACTTTTCATAGGTATCTGTATTGGTTTTGCAAGTATTATTCGTCGTGAATGGGTAGATATTGAACGACTGCCATTTCCCCAAGTTACCCTAGCATATACCTCAATCTTAGGTTTAGATAACGTTAAGAATAGACAATGGACTGGAAGAACAGCGTTTATTTTAGGTTTTATTGCTGGCTTTTTATTAGAAATACCAATAAGTGGTGTTAATCTGTTTCCATGGTTTCCAGATCTTTACTCTTGGCGTACAAATACTTGTGGTCCCGGTCTACATCAGATCACTATATACGGTCAACCCTGGAATTTAGGTTTCGATAAAGACCCTTTGACGTATGCAATATTTATGTTGGTTCCTCTAAACTCTCTAATAGCCATGGTTTTCTATGTGTTAGTATTGGAGTTGGCTCTATACATAGCTTGGTATACTGGTTACTATACTGGTATTGAAAACATTGGCTTTTGCGGAAGATATTGGTGTTCCCCAACACCCTATGGAGACCCACCCTATTACTTCTCTGCTATAATTACAGGTGCTGGATTAGGGTTGTTCGTCATTACCATTCTCCTTGAGAGACACTATATAGTTAATACCTTAAAGGTAGCATTCAGAAAATCGTCGGCGAAAGAAGAGGAAGAGCCAATGTCTTATAAAACAGCATGGGTAATATTCATAATATTCTTTATAATGATGGTGATCTTCCTTATGTATACTGGCATGAGCCCTTGGGTATCGTTTGTAGCAACATTAACTGGTTTAATAACATGGATTGTAGCAACAATTATATGGGCCAGGTTGGCTACTATAAGTACTCCATGTTTCTGGATAACCCCAGGTTTAATAAAAATGTTGACTTGGCCTACAGACATTTATCTACCAATAACGTCTACGGATTTAGCCTTAATAGGACCATTAAGTAGGCATTGGATTGGTCATAGAAATCTCGCTGGCTGGGGTAATTCGTTTTACATTTCCATAGGAAGCTATCATATTGGTCGACTTACAGGAGTACATCCCAGAAATATAGTTAAAGTATTGACCGTTGCTTTATTTACAGCCGTTTTCATGGGCCATATAATGCAAATAGTTTTACCTGGAGTGTATGGTGGTAAGATCGCTATGACTGGTTCGCCATCCCTCGTTCTTATAATGGAGATAGAGTCCTTTACTAGTGGAGGATTTTGGAATGTTCCTACTCGAACCCCAATATCCGAAGTTGCACCACATTTAGCTATTGGCTTTATATTTATGATTGTTATGCGATATCTTTCTACGAAGATATTATGGCTACCAGATCCAATAGCAGCATTAGTAGCATGGTGGTGGCTTCCTCCATGGTCTGCAGCACTCATTTCAGGAATAATAAAATACTTAGTGCTTAAAATTGGTGGAAGTAAACTTTACGAAGAACAAGTTATGCCATTTGTCGGAGGATTTGTATTAGGGGTCACCTTAGAAATATTTATGGCCGCTATGGGATTCTATGCACTTTATTCAAGAATATAGAACTCATTATTTTTTTATTTTTCCTCAAAATTATACTTCATTTAGTATTCATGATGCATAAATTCATCATGTAATTGCTAAGAAGTTTAATAGGGCTCATTATGATTCCAAAAAATTCTATTGCCAATAATCCTGCAACGTATGAGAATACAACAAGGTTTAAATAAATTTGCGAGAGAAATTTTAAGGTGTTTGCTGTGGGTTGTTTGAGGGCTGGGGTTGCTGCTGTAGATGTTACTCCTCCTTTGGGTATTAAGATGTCCGGCTATTTCGAAGAGAGGGTTGCAAGAGACATTCACGATCAATTGTTCGCGAAAGCTCTCGTTTTAGACGATGGTGAAACTAGGCTTGCTGTTGTTGTCTGCGATTTGATCGGTGTTGAACGTAGGTATTTGGATGAGGCGAAACGTATGGTTTATGAGCGTACTGGAATAGCTCCATCGAATGTTTTAATATGTTGCACTCATACTCATACTGGTCCTGATGTAGGAGACATGGATTATGGAAGTTTTCTAACCCGTAGGATTGCGGATGCCGTACAGTTGGCGGTAAACAGGCTTACAGATGTTGAACTGGGTGTTGAAAGAGAGGAGGAGGCTAAACCTCTGGGGAATAGGCGTTTCTACATGAAAGATGGAACTGTATGGACAAACCCAGGCATTTTAAACCCCAATATTGTTAAACCAGCCGGTCCAGTAGACCCTGAGATCAACGTCTTATGCGTTAGAAAGCCGAATGGTGATACTGTGGGCTTGATGGTGAATTATGCTATGCATTATGCTGGTTTAAGTCCTACTGAGAAGAGGGAGGATATGTATACGATTTCAGCAGACTACTTCGGCGTATTTTCCAATATTATACAACGTATTAGGGGTGAAGAGTTTGTAGCGATGCTTGCTAACGGTGCATGTGGAGACGTTATAATGTTTGACGCTATGAAGCCTCATAAAGAGGTGAACAAGTTCTTCGGACACGCTGAACGAGTAGCATCTCTTCTAGCTGGGAAGACAATATGGGCTTGGAATCAGATGCACTTTAAAAACCGTTTGAAACTGGCGGCATCCATGGAGGAGGTTTCAATCCCGAGGCGGTTCCCCACGGAGGAGGAGTTAAAATTCGCATCGAAACTTGCAAGAGGAGAAGTTAAAGCCGTCAATATGCGGCATTACGCTTTAAAGTACTTCTTCTATCCCAGGTTGGAGGAGTTTATAAACGCTCCAAAACATGTTAAAACATGGGTTCAAGTACTAGCCGTAGGTGATCTAGCAGCTATAGTCGGGCTTCCAGGTGAAATATTCGTAGAACACGGTTTAAAGATAAAGAAGGAGTCGCCTTTCAAATACACGTTTATATGTGAGCTCGCTAACGACTACGTAGGATATGTTCCAACACTCAAAGCATTCAGAGAAGAAGGCGATTTAACGTCTTCAGGAAGCTATGAAACTACGATAGGACCAAACATTCTAACACCCGAGGCAGGCGACGCAATGGTTGAAACAGCGTTGGAAAAAATGAATAGACTATATGAGACAGTTAGAGAATAACTCTGACAAAGTCTATCAAGGTATCTGATAGTTTTATGAAAATAATTTTCCATACTAACTATACTAAAACTAATAATGGAAATATTAATGCTAAGTATTGTAAATTATATGATAGCTTTCCCATTACTATTATTCCAATATTTGTGTCAAGTATTCATGTACCATAGTGTGAATGCATTAACATGCGTTGTCTTTTCTAGGAACTCAATGACCATACGGGTTTTTAAGTCTGCCAAGTCCCTCCATTAGAGTGTATAGATCTTAGTGGAGCCATATGCTTCACAGTAGTACTGGCAACATCATTTTGAGAAGATTATATACATGGTTTCCAATACATCCACTTGTAAATCTTATTTTTAAATTTTAAAATGAAGTGGCAAATCTTATAGTATAGTTAGTTTTTTATAATACATCTGGTGGAATTTTGGGTACATCTGGCAAGCCTGCTATTGAGGGAGGAGAACCTATAATAAAAGAGCCTCTTCCGAAATGGCCTTGGTTTACAGAAGACATAATCCAAGCAGCCATGGAACCTCTGCGAAGTGGAAAAGTTAATTATTGGACTGGCGAACTGGGGAGAAGATTTGAGGAAGAGTGGGCTAGGTGGAATCATGTGAAATATTGTGTAACAGCGAATAGTGGTACCAGCGCTTTACATACAGCTGTGGCAGCATTGGGAATAGGCCCAGGTGATGAAGTTATTGTACCATCTTATACTTTTATAGCGACTGCTTTTTGTGTTCTCCAAGCAGGTGCAATTCCCGTCTTTGCAGATGTTAGAAGAGAGGATCATTGTATCGACCCAAAGGACATTGAAAGGAAGATTACAGAACGAACTAAAGCAATAATACCCGTCCATCTTTACGGAAATGTTTGTGAAATGGATGAAATAATGCAGATCGCAAGAAAACATGATCTATATGTCATAGAGGATGCAGCAGAAGCACACGGAGCAATGTACAAGGGTAAGAAGGTCGGTTCCATAGGTAATGCTGGATGTTTTAGCTTTTGCCAAAATAAAACCTTCACAACAGGAGGTGAAGGGGGAGCAGTAATTACAGATGATGAAGAGCTCTATTGGCAGTGCATGTCCTTTAGAGATCATGGCTTTGATGCCAAAAAAAGATTGAATCTCCTCGAACTTGAAGGGACACTCCACTATATTCATATTCGAGTGGGGTACAATTACAGAATGACCGAGATGCAGGCAGCAATAGGCTTAGCCGAGATGAAGAGACTCGATAACTGGAATTTACCGCGACGTAGAAGAAACGGTGAAGTCTTGATAAAAGAGCTTAAAGAAGTCCCACAAGTATTATATCTTCCAGTTCATAATAATGAAAGGGTAAATGGATTTTATGTTTTCCCCATAGTTGTTGACATTGACAGTATAAGGGTTGATAAGGATACGTTGATAAAGGCTTTGGTCGCAGAAGGGGTCCCAGCGTGGAGGTCATTCTGGCCTCAATGCTATACTGAGAAGGCATTTTTAGAGCACAATGGATTCGGAAGAGTTAAGTTTCCATTTAGGTCAAAGGAGTACACAAACCCAGAATCCGTGAGATACGATAAAGTTTATTGCCCAAACGCCGTCTGGCTTGAAAAGAGGACGTTCATTGTTCATTGTTACCCAACATTAGAAGAAGAGCACATGTATATGATAGCTGATGCCATAAAGAAGGTATTAGATTACTATGCCAAATGAATTCTTTAGGGTAGATGGGGATATGGATAAAGTTAAATGGGGCGTAATTGGAGCGGGTGGAATAGCTCAGAGAAGAACTATTCCAGAGGTCATTGAATTTGGTAAGAAGTCGGAGATTATAGCGGTGGAGAGTAGAACTAAAGAGACGGCTGAAAAGTGTGCCAAAAAATTTAATGTGAACTACTGGTATACTGACGTTAAAGATCTATTATCAAATCGAGAAGTGGAGGCTGTTTATATAGCTACTCCCAATTATCTCCATTACGAACAGGTAATCATGGCTGCGAGAGCAAGAAAACACGTATTGTGTGAAAAACCTCTTGGAATAAACGTCAAAGAATGCGAGGACATGATTAGAGAATGTAAACGTAATAATGTGAAGCTTGGAGTTGGTTTCATGATGAGGTTTCATGGACTGCATCAAAAAATTAAAAAAATTATCAGCGACGGAGTAATAGGTAGACCTGTTTTAGCGCGAGCCCAACTTACCTGTTGGTATCCAAAGATAGAGGGGGCATGGAGGCAGAACCCCAAGCTCAGCGGGGGAGGTAGTTTAATAGACATGGGTTCTCACTGCATTGACCTTTTGGAGGCACTATTGTCAACGAAAGTAAAGGAGGTTTTCTCTTTTCAAGATACGCTGGTTCATAAATACCCAGTTGAAGATAGTTCGGTGGTGCTTCTACGCTTTGACAATGGTGCAATAGGAGTCGTCGACAACTATTTCAACATACCTGATAGAGCCTCTAGAAACGTACTTGAGATATACGGTACTCGAGGGAGCGTTCTCATAGAAGGAAGCATTGGTCAAGAACCTACTGGTAGAGGATTTCTATATTACTATCCTCAAGAAGAATATGAAAGCAAACAGGAAAGAATCGTCGAAGAATTTAAACCTCAAAAAATAGAATATGATGTTGTAAGGATGTATGCTGCTGAAGTAGATCACCTTTCCCAGTCTATACTAGATAACACAGAACCAGAAATAAGCGGTGAACTTGGCCTCTGGAATATGAAGATAATCTCCGCATGCTACGAGTCAGCTAAATTAAAGAAAGCCATAGAGATTCTTTAATTCTTCAATTATAAATTAAAAAAGAGTGATTAAATGGAATCTGATGGAGAATTTATTATATTTCCAGAACCAAAAGAAGTTATCTATAAAAATGGAGAAGTAGTTGTTGATGGAGAGTATAAGATAGTTCATAGTTATGATGCTGATCCCTTAGAAGTTGAAACTGCTCTTAGAATTGCCAAAAGAATAGAGGAGTTAACTAAATCGCATTTGCAAGTTCTTAATCAGTATAAAGTAAGTAAGAAACAGAAAATTATTTTTGTTGGAGAATATTTTAAGCATCTTCTTTCTGCGAAGTTGAATATGAATAGTCCAGAAGGCTACGTTTTAGAAATCCAAGATGGAAAAATTATAGTTGCTGGTAATACTCCAGCGGGGACATTCTACGCAGGAGAAACGCTGAAGCAATTATTAAAACTCAAGGGAGGAAAAATGGTTCTACCAAAAGTTATAGTAAAAGATTGGCCGGATTATAAGTACCGTGGCTTATACATTGAAAGTAAGTGGGGACCAGATCTAATGGATTTAAATGGTTGGAAGACGCTCATAGATTTTATGGCTAGTTTAAAACTTAACTTTTTATGTATAGGAGTTTATGGTTGTTGGGTCATACAATACGATAATCAAATAACAGAGTTTCTCTTCATACCGCTGAAAAATTATCCTAGACTGAGAACATTAAAAACCATAACCTATTATTCTTCAATAAATGAAAGCTGGGTTAAAATAACATATCTACCTAAAATTTTCGTGGAAGACTTCTTCTCTGAAATAATAGCATACGGTAAAAAAAGGAATGTAATAGTATGTCCTGCCTTTAATAGCTTAGGCCATAATACTCTGATTCCAAGAGAGTATCCTGAAATTTCAGCAATAGAGGAGAATGGGAATCCAACTAATTACGGTTTTTGTCTCACGAATCCCAATACATTAAAGATTATGTTTGATATTTATGATGAAATAATAGATAAGTATCTTAAACCGAATAACATCGACTTTTTCCACATAGAATTAGATGAAATATATCCACTTATAGGTATTGATCCTAAAGATCCTAAACGTGTCGTTGATCCTTGGTGCAAATGTGTAGAATGTTGCAAAAAAACTAAAGAAGGACTATTTCTCGAATACATTATAAGTATCATTAAACATCTTTTGGGGAGGGGCATTAACAAGATATGTGTATGGAACGATCAAATAACTAGAATGAATCTGCTAGAGAAATTTGCAGAGCGTCTTAAAGAAGATGGGTTAATAGATAAAGTTATAATTGGATGGTGGTATTACGGAATTAATGAGAAAGATTTAGAAACAAACCGATTTGATTTCGGCTATTTTGGTTCCGAACTTGGATTAATTAGATGGGTTGTTCCAATGGGTGGCTACTACTTCTGGTGGATGTATCAAAGTCTATTAGAAAACATCTATCTTATGCTAAGAAAGGGCTTCGAAAGAGGAGCTGAAGGCGTTATGGCTTATTGTACGTTCGATTACAGTTTCCATAAAAACTATTATTGTCTATCAGAGTTTTCGTGGAATCAAATGAAAAAGAGAGATTTAAAGCAATTTAATGAAAAATACGCTAAATTTATTTTTAAAGACGAATATGAAAAGGCTTTAAAAGCTTTTCTAAAGCTTGAAATGTTATCTTCAGCAGGAAGCGAAGCCAATTCGTGGCTTTCCCAACTTTTCTACTATCCATATTCATATGTACATCCCGACAAAAATTACCCAAGATTATACCCGCAGGAAATCATTGATAATCTTAAAAGGAGCGACAAGTATTTAATAGAACTCAACAAATATCATGATATTGCAAAAAGCGCTAGTGAATATTTTAACTTAATAAATAATACAAGAATAAGCCTACCTAAAATTTTGGATCATTATAAAGTAGAATGTATGAGGTATCAAAACACTATCGAAATATTTATAATTATTCTAGAGGCGTTCAAAAAGTACAAAATGGCTCAAGAAGTATATGCGCAGAGTAAAGAGAAATCCATGGAAATAATTAATGATGTGATTAATCAGATCGAATATGCAATAGAATTGCAAAAAAATCTTATACTTAATATAGAGAAAATAAAAGCAGACTATCTACTTCCTCAAACATTAAGAGATTTAAGCTTTATGCTAGTTTTCTTATTCAATTTTGAGGACAAGTTATTTGAAATCAGAGAAAAATGTCTATCAGGAGAGTTCACCCAACTTCCAGAAGTGGATATTAGATTTATATGAGGTAGCCTTAATAACTTTTAGAGGAAGTATTGGAAGGTGGATATATGAGGAAGTTGAAGGTTGGACACGTCGGTGGAAGATTAGTATACGCAGATCTTTTTAAAGCAGATCCCAGAACTGAGGTTGTTGCTTTATGCGATATAAACCCTATGGCCCTTGAGAAAGCAAGAGAGTCCCTTGGACTTAGCGAGTCTCAATGTTTCCAGGATTATGATGAATTCCTGAAGAAGGCAGATGTAGACATAGTATTTATAGGGACCCCTATTTACTTACATGCAGAACAGTCCATAAAAGCAATGGAAAGCGGGAGGCATGTACTCTGTGAGGTTACGGCTGCGCACGATGTGAGAGCATGTAGGGAATTAGTTCACGTAGCGAAGAAGACTGGAATGAAGTACATGTTAGCAGAGAATATGTGTTATGTTCATTTTATCCGCGAATGGACGGAGATGATTAAGGAAGGAAGGCTTGGCAGAATATATTACGCTGAAGGAGAATACATCCATCAAATAAGACGCTTGTTAAGAGATCCATCGTCTGGTAACTTGCTGTGGAGAGTGTTTCGCCCTCCTATCCACTATATTTCACATAGCTTAGGACCACTACTTATGATGTTTGATGATTACGTTACGGAGGCTATGGCATTAGGCACTAGTAAATATACTGTCCCAGATATAAACGCTGATGGAGCTATCGACATGCAAGTAGCGCTCTTTAAGACACGAAAGGGTATAATAATAAAAGTCTTAAGAAGCCAAGTTGTAGCCAGAGAACCCCCATTCCACTATTATGTCATTTATGGGACTAAAGGTTGCATAGAGAATACTAATTTTAGAATGGGAAGAGAAAGAGGCTTAATTTACATTGAAGGTGAAGATGAGATAGCTAGGGAAATAGATTGCCCTATTTCTGATCCGAACGCGCCCGAGGGGGCAAAGAGAAGTGGCACTCATGGTACAAGTGAGTACTACCTCGTCAAGGACTTTATAGACGCCATAGAAAGCGACAGAAAGCCACCAATTAATGTTATCAAAGGAGTTGATATGACCATTCCTGGGCTAATAGCACACGAGTCTGCAGTTAAGGGAGGCGTTTGGCTTCCAGTTCCACATTTAGAATAATTCAGATGATCCATATGAAAGTTGGATTTGCTAGTGTAGATACAACACTAGCCTTGGGCTCATAAACACCAGGAGGTTTCACTAAGAGGTATCTATGGAATATTCACGACCATCTTTATGTTAAGACTGGCGTTTTTGAGAACGATGGTGTTAAAGTTGCATTAGTAGGTGTTGACGCCTTATCTTTGAAATCTCCAGTAATTGAAGTTACAAGAGAAATAGCTGACGAAAAATGTAGTATCCCGTCAACTAACATAATAATTAGAGCTTCGCATACTCATAATGATGGCCCAACGGTTGAGTGGGTTGGTGATTCGGAAGAGATAAATTCTAATTTGTCTGAGCCAGATTTTATTAAATATCTACTGAAAACAACTCCATCTGCCGATAAAAACTATTTAGATGTGTTGGCTCGTAAGATTGCTTCAGCAATAAATACTAGCTGACAAATGGAGGAATGGGGCTGTTTGTGCTGTAGATATTGGAAAAGAAGACTCTGTCTCCTTCGGTTAAGATGAAAAATGGGAAGCAGATGACTCATCTGGGTAAAGGAAATCCGGATATCATTGAAACAGCAAGTCCAATTGACCCAGATGTAGGTATGACAAATGCATGGGATTTAAACGGAAAGTTTCTAGGTTGTGTAGTTAACTTTGCATGCCATGGTACAGCAATGGAGGAGGAGAAGAATGCTCAGCTGATTGGCCATATTACTTAGATAAGGCTATCCGAAGTGTTATGAGTGAAGATTCGATAATTGTATTCTTAAATGGGGCATGTGGTGATGTTACAAGTTAATAATTTGAGTTTAAGAGCCATCGAATTTGGTGAAATAGCGGCTCGCAGAGTAGGGCAAAAGGTTGGTGCTGAAGTTCTTAAGGTTTTAGCAAACGTTAGTGTGGAAATTGAGGCTGAGGATTTAAAACCTATAGCAACAGCCCAGAAATTCATATATCTAGAAAGAAGAAGAGTTTCACAAGAACGATTAAACTGGGCTTAAAGATAAAAAAAGCTTCCCACTTCCCATATACGTTTATCGTCGAGCTAGCTAATGGTTGCATAGGGTATGTACCAACGGAGGAAGCTATGGGTCCCTTTGGTGGAGGATATGAGCCTAGAATGGGATTACATAGCTTTCTAACACCAATGGCTGGCAGAGAGATCGCGGAAGCTAGCATAGAGCTAATCAAATGATTCATCCCTGGAAGCATACCTGAGCCCAAGAAAATAGAGAAAAATAGTTGGGCGAGTAAACCATGAGATTATGGTTCAGTAGGACCCGAAGATATATAATTGAAACTGAAAACTTGCTTTGTTACCCATTGTTTTATCAGTTAAAATTTTTACCTATTGTTTCTTTTTTAGAAAAGTAAAAATTTAAAATAATTCGTTCTTTGATGGTAATTTTACGCTTGATTTCTAATGTTTTCTTTATGGATGTTTTGTCTTCTTTCGAGTGAAGAGACTGCTCCAAATAATTTTTAGAAGGTGTTAAGTGGAATAATGGTGTTTATTGCCCTAGATATGGCTTTGTAGGGGCTAAATTAAGCTATATAATGACAGGTGCGTTGGTCTTATTAAAGAGCGTAAATTCTTTCACAGACAGAAAGAGTAGAGGGAAATTTTCAGTTTGATATGGATAAGTATTTTTAATAGTTTTTAGCTTAAATAAACAGAATTGATGAAAGTAGAAACTACAAAAGCTGAAATCTATGTAGAAACAGATTTTCTGAAAACTACTATTCGAACAGAAGGTTACGTGAGTGGCGTTGCCTCCCTAATAGACAAGTCTACTGGTGCAAGAGACCTTGGTTTTGGTTTGGATATAGTAGATTTTCTTTTAGAGCCTGGCGACGATAGAAATTTGCCCATTCCTGAAGAATATAGGTATCGCTGGGGGGACAAAATTCACGGAAATATACCGAAACGATTCGTAGAGCTTCCTCAGATATGTACCCAGGCGAAACGGTTGCCGTTTGAAATATTCAGGGGAAGAAACTTTGTTGCAATTAAGCAGTGGTTTAAATTTACTATAGCAACTTTAGACAGACTACCAGGGTCTCTCTGGGAGCAGTGGCTCATATTCCAAAATGGGAGACGGTTCTTTATATCGTGCGATAAGATAACTAGTGCTAATGACGTGGATTCACTAATCCTCCGGATAGATATGCCAGGTCATATTAAACATAACAGAGGCGATACGTTTGAATCTATCTACCTCAGTTATTATGGCTTTATCCCCGCTATTGAGTTTCTTGAAGACTTTCCACCTGACGCTAGATTCTTTTACAGACGTGGAGTAAACCAACAGCCTCAACGTTTTATAAGAGCTTATAAGATACGTGGTGGACCATGGCTAGCAGGTATGACCCTAAACCCCTCAATCGTCTACGAGTCATGGTGTCATCAGAGAGGCTACGTTTGTATGATTCAAGAGATAGGTGGATATCCAGTTAGAAAGACTGAATCTTTTAGCGCTGTGCATATAATCGGATTCTTCAATTCAGTGGAGGAAATGAATAAGTTATATGATGCTTATAGAGAATGCAACTCCACCGTATTATGTGAAAATGGCTATAGACTAATTTAGATGCTTAGTGGTTTCAAATGTCCTAATTTAGGTATTTCCATTAGTTTTCTTAACTTAATTTTTAAGAGCACTATTGCGTATGTTAAGAGCACGGTTAAAGTATTGCTCTCTAGTTTCTAATTGGAATTCCTCTATTATTCGTTCAACTGAAATATTCTGTAGATGTGAAATTAGTAAGAAAACTCCTTCAGAGGATGCTACATCGATTTCAACGTGTGGCCCATATTTACTTTTAATACCTTCCCATTTATCACGGTTATAGTCTATATGGAGTATTTTGTAGTCTAAGTTTATTGTCTTTGAGATTATAGGCTCATGAATACTAGAACTAGCGACGACTTTTCCGAGGGGGTTAACTATCATACTTCCTTCTCCAGTATATGCAGAGACCATGTATATGCCAAAGTTAAAAGCCCATATGGAGAGTTGAAGGCCTCCACGATACATGGAGGGGAAAAACACTATTTCAGCACCATTAGCCGCTAAACCTTTAATAACGTCTTCAAAATTTAAATCGAAACATATGGCGCAACCAAT
>Ga0105162_1001073_pt1 | contig 16398 bp, 12 predicted proteins | sample JNZ201metaG_FD_81532 | JGI IMG/M metagenome (GOLD analysis project Ga0105162, IMG submission 81532) | Hot spring microbial communities from Jinze hot spring, China to study Microbial Dark Matter (Phase II) - JNZ 20120812A | ecosystem: Environmental > Aquatic > Thermal springs > Hot (42-90C) >...
ACCGAAGGAGATATGATATATGTCGGAAATGTTCTCAAAACATGCATAACGGGCAACTGATTTTTGAGCGCTTTCTCTTTCGCTTTTGATCTTGAATTATCCTTCGGGATATATTTTGAGATGTTAAGTTTTAAAGAATGAAACAGTAGATTTAAGTTCCTCACCAAGCCCTTTTATTTCCTGCGCAACCTGCAATAAGTTATCTGCCAGACCTTTCAGCTGATGAGTCGCTTGAACCAAAGATTGAATCCTTCTTGAAATCTCTTCTATAGTTCTTGTTTGCTCCTCAAAAGCAGATGCAATAGAAACCGCATTATCTCTATTACCTTTTGAGTGTTCCTGTATTACTGATATTTCAGAAGATAAATTCAAAACCTTTTTATTTATACCCTCAAATTCACTTGATATTTTCATAATGTATTGCTTTATTTCATTGTAAGCTGACGTGGTTGAAATGACGAGCGAATTTATTTTTTTAAGTTCTTCCGAAGTTCTTTCCGCAAGTTTTTTGACTTCCCCCGCTACAACCTGAAAACCTTTCCCTGCATCCCCAGCTCTTGCCGCCTCTATCGCCGCATTCAAAGAAAGAAGATTCGTCTGGTCTGATATATCCTCTATAACCTCTACTATTCTCTTTATCTCATCAATGTCCCTCTCAAAAACCTTGAAATTCTCAACAAGAGCGACTAACCTATGTGAAAACTCAGATATAAGTTTTGATATTCCCTCTGAATTTGACTTTATACCAGAAGATATTGAAAAAACATTTTCTGCTCTTTCTGATATGCTCTGAATCCTTCTCAGCATTTCATTTATAACTTCTGAAAACTCCTCAACAGCATTTGATATAGACGTAATATTAGAAAAGATTTCATTGACGGATTGAGAAAGCTCAGAAGAAGATGATGCGAGTTGATCAGAACTTACCGATAACTTCATTACTGTTTGATGAATAATCTCAACTGTACCTTTTATTTTTCTTATAACATAATTCCATATTTCAGAAATATCACGAAACTCATCTTTCCCCACCACCTCAAAGGTATTCAATCTTCCTTCACCCAAACTTCTTATTGATTCTTCTGTCTTTTTGAGATTTTCCAGAATTAAACCTAAAATGAAGTTCGCAATTAGCAAAACGCCTGATGTTATCAAAAAAATAAAAAGAATTTCTAAAAGAAAATTCCTTAACGCTTTGTTTGATATAGAAATAGCAGATACTCCTAACAGCTCAGAGCCATCTGATGAGTAAACCGGGCTAAAAACTAAAAGCCCCCCTTTATAGGATATTATTTTACCGCTGTGCAAGTTTTCGGGCTTGTCGGGAAGCTCAATTGAAGGTGCTCCATCAGGATAGCGAACGAACTCCTTTCCATCCCTGTCAAAAACAATTGCAAATGAAAAATTTTCAATTTGCGAAACTTGACTTTCAATTACATCTAAAACTCCATCTTTTGACTCAAATTGCAAAGGTGAAGATAAAGCAAAAGAAGTAAGCAAAGATTGTGAATAAAGAATATTGTAAAGATTTCTCTTTTCTCTTATGTAGGAAAAAATAGAGATGGGAAAAGAAGTTCCTATTACTGCTCCAAAAATCAAAAGAGATATTTTTGCCCTAAATTTCATCTTTTCAGATTTTCAGATCACGGTTTATAGTGGGAAAAGAAAGTTCCATCCCAATCTTTTGCACTTTTGTAATGACAATTAGCACAATCTTTATCTGGATTTCTTACCGTTCTTTCTCCGTTAGGTTTGAATCCCTCCCATCCCCAACCCCCTGTTTGACCGTATTCTTTTTTCTTGTGCATAACAACAAAAAGGCGCGGTTTTTTGCCTTCTTTATCTTCATAATTTACGAGAACAACATAAGAACCTTCGGGGAAAGGCGGGACTTCTTTGCCTGCTTTATAATCTGCTATATATTTTTTGAAGTGCTCATAAGCAATATCGTTAAGGTAAGTTCTGTGAAGTCCTGGAATAATCATAAATAGTGGATTACCTTTTACTATCTCTCCTTCTTCTACCTTGATTAGCTTTTCATAGTTTTCCGGGAATGGAACTTTTTCCTGTGAGTAAGCCACAAGATAAAACGAGACAAGCAATAAAAAAAGCACAAGCCAAGACATGATTTTTTTATTCATAACTCTTTTCACCTCCTTTTTCTTTTTTGAGATTTTGAAATATTATAAATTTCGCAAGGAAGCAAACAATTAAAAATTCCTTATGATTGTGTGTGTGTGTGTGTGTGTGTGTGTGTAATGAAACATAATTTTTTACCCTTTTATTTTTTGTTTTTGGTTTATTTTTTGTATAATAATTACAAATTTTTATTTTTGTTGAAAAAGTGAAAACTTTAATTTTTTGCAAATTTTTGAATTTTCGTTGATTTTTTCTTTGTCATGTTTTTTGGTAAGTATTTAATATTTTTATTTGTTTTAATCTTTTAGGTTCTTCTGCGTGCGTAACATCTCCTGATACTTTGAAGACTATTATTCCTTTTCTTTTTGCGTATGTGTCTGCACCTCTGCCAAAGCTCATTCCTGCTATTGCTCCTAAAAGAGTGTAGCCCTTGAATTTATCACCCATAAAAAACTCAAATTTCTCCATATCTCTCAAAAGCTCATCAACATCACGAGAGCTCACGTGCGATTTTGCTGATGCAAGAACTACAAGCTTTGCAGAAGGTGATTCTACAATTGTATCATATTCGGCATTTTTGCCGTCTTTTGAAACTTTGAGACGGTGATAGACCTTAATATCTCTAAAACCTTTTTTTCTTATGAACTCCGCAACAGAAGGAGAGACCATACCTTCAACGAATCTCCCCCAGCTATCGGTAAGACGAGCGACTAATCTGCTTGTTTCTTCTATCTGCTTATCTGTTTTTTTGAAAGCTTCTCTCTGTAATTCTCTGAATTCCCTTATTTCAGCATCGGTTTTTCTCAGCTGTTCATCGGTTTTCTTTTGAGATTCTTTGAGTTCTCTTATCTCAATGGCAATTTGCTCTATTAATCTTTCAACTCTTTCTAATCTGTCTTTTTTCATACCAAAATTTTTATTATGTTAGCGGGAGAGCAAAAATTTGCTGACAGTATTGACTTTCTGTTTTTGTTCTTTACCTGATTGCATTATCTATTTCTGATTATTATTTTGCTTTTCCTTTAGAGTTTTGCTTGAGTTTATTTTTGATATTCGGCATTAGTTTTTTCCTTTTGAACCGAATTTTATATCAATGCCTAACTCTATTGCCTTATATAAACCTTCTTTCAGCCCTTTTTTATATGAAAGAGTTTTTGTTATGTCAAAGATTTCAGAAATTCGCGCTTCTTCTGCTCATTTTCAACTAATTGTAATGTATTTTGTGAGTTTTCTTTTGTGACAGATTTTTTTAGCTTTGAGACAACTTCTCTCACAACATCTGTTTTCTTTTCTTCGGGGATTCTTGAAAGAAGTGGGAGAAGGAATATCTCCGGTATGTTTGAACTCAAAAATTTCTCCAGTCCAATTTTGTATAACTGTGAGATCAAAGAAACTTTTTATTTCTGAGTAATATCTTAGCATGCGAAAGAGCATTTTAGAGTCATTTGAAGTCTGGAACTCAATATGTATAATGAAAGTGCGGGATTTTATTTTTGCTTTTATAATGAAACCGATAAATCTTTCATCATATTATTGTGTCTTTTTTGAAGTCAATGTCGTTTTTGAATGGATAATCTATATTAAAGTGGGTTCCCCTTGATTCTTTTCTCTGCATTGCAGAAATGATGATAAGATCGGCGGTTATGGCGATATTTCTCAGTTCTATAAGGTCAGCAGAAATATAATACTTCCAGTAATCTTCAATGACTTCTTTTTTTATTATATTTATTCTTTCGTATGCTCTCTGCAATCTTTTTTCTGACCTGACTATTCCAACATAGTTCCACATAAGTCGCCTTATCTCGTCCCATGTGTGAGATATTAAGATTTTTTCATCTTGCGGGATTGTTTTTTCTGATTTCCAAGGCGGTATATCTTCCTGTGGTATATGAATTTTTTTTGGATATTCAAGGCACTTTTTTAGTGCTCTCTTTGACATAACAAGGCACTCTAAAAGTGAATTTGAAGCTAATCTGTTTGCTCCGTGAAATCCGTTATATGCTACCTCTCCGATAGCAAAAAGTCGTGAAATAGATGTTTCTCCAAAGGAATCCGTCAGGACTCCTCCACACATAAAGTGAGCGCCCGGGGCGACGGGTATGGGTTCCTTCGTTATATCTATCCCAAGTGAAAGACACTTTTGATATATTTTTGGAAACCTCTTTACTATAAAATCTTTGGGAAGATGAGAGATGTCAAGATATACATGGTCTTCTCCTGATTTTTTTAGCTCCATATCTATTGCTCTTGCTACTATGTCTCTTGGAGCAAGCTCTCCCATAGGATGATACTTTTTCATAAATGGTTCTCCGTTCTTGTTCCTGAGAATTCCTCCTTCTCCTCTTACTGCTTCTGATATAAGGAAATTTTTTTCTCTGTGGTGATAAAGAACTGTGGGGTGGAATTGGTAGAACTCCATATTAGCTATTTTTGCTCCTGCTCTTTTTGCCATCGCGACTCCGTCTCCTGTTGCGGTATCAGGATTTGTTGTTATGAGATATACTTTTCCTGCTCCACCTGTTGCTAAAATAACAAATTTCCCGAAGATTGTTTCTATGTTTCCTGTTTTTTTGTTGAGAATATATGCTCCATAGCATTCATCTTCAACCTCTCCTCCCTTTCTTCCTACGAACTTGAATTTGGTTATGAGGTCTATTGCCATGAATTCCTCAAAGATGAATATGTTTTTTTGATTCTTTGCTATTTCGCTGAGTTTTGTCTGAATTTCTTGTCCTGTGTAATCTCCTTTGTGAAGAATCCTTCTTGCTGAGTGTCCTCCTTCTCTTGTCAGGTGGAATTTTCCATCTTCTCTGTCAAATTCAACATTCCAGCTTATCAGTTCTTCAATTGCTTGTTTTGATTCTTCTATTATAGTTCTGACCACTTCTGTGTTGCACAGCCCATCTCCCGCTTTTATTGTGTCTTCAATATGTTTTTCTATTGAGTCCTCATCTGAAAGCGGTGAAGCTGCTATTCCTCCCTGAGCATAAAATGAGTTTGATTCTTCTATTTTTCCTTTTGTTATCAGAGCTACCGAACCGTATTGACTTGCTCTTATTGCGAATGATAATCCGGCAAGTCCTGACCCTATGACTACGAAATCAAAGATACTGCTCATTTTCTTTCAGTTGAAAGAATTTTGATGAAAGAAATGTTTTATGATGGCAGGATTTCCCATGAGTTTTTATCTATGAGTTTTTGCAGGTTCCCTTCTCCTTTCAGTTTTTTCGCATGCTCAATCTGATTGTAGAGCAATTCCTCAAAGGTTGGAACTTTTACTCTTCTTATTATACCTATTGGTTCTGGAAAATCAGGGTAATGCATTGTGGCTATTACGAAGTTCAGGTAAAAATCGGTTTCATCATAGACCGTTATTTTGTCTTCTGTTATACCATTTTCTCCTATCTTTACAACTTTTGGTCTTCCGTTTTCAATTATTATTCCTTTGTCAAGGTTTTTGCCAAAGAGAAGAGGTTTCCCATGCTTCAATTCTATAACTCTTTCGCTTCTCACTTCTTTGCCAGCAAAATCATCAAATGCCTTGTCGTTGAAAACAACACAGTTTTGATATATCTGAATGAAAGCTGTCCCTTTGTGTTTTCCTGCCTCAATGATTATTTCCGTGAGTCGTTTTATGTCTCTATCTATTGCTCTTGCGATAAATGTAGTTCCCTGCGATAAAGCGAGCATCACCGGGTCAACAGGTCTTTCTATAACTCCATACGGGGAACTTTTTGTGATCTGACCCATTACGCTTGTTGGGGAGTATTGACCTTTTGTCAGGCCATAAATTCTGTTATCAAAAAGGAGAATCTTTATATCTATGTTTCTTCTCATTGCGTGTATTAGGTGGTTCCCTCCTATTGCGAGACCGTCTCCATCACCTGTGACGACCCATACAGAAAGGTCTGGATTTGCCACTTTGACTCCTGTGGCTATTGCGGGGGCTCTTCCATGTATTCCGTGCATTCCATATGTGTTCATGTAGTATGGGAAACGAGAAGAACATCCTATTCCAGAAACTATAACAAATTTTTCTTTTGGGATTCCAAGTTCTTTTGAGAGTTCTGCGAACGCAGACCTTACAGCGTTGAGTATCGCATAATCTCCACAACCGGGACACCACCTTGGTTCTTCTCCGGAGTCAAAATCTTTCGGAGTGTAGTTTATTACCACTTGAGAGATATTTTTTTCCTCAAGCTGTTGCATGTTTTACTGCACCTCCTTTTTCTTTTTCTTCAAATCTTCCTTCCTGTATGTGAATTGGCTTTGAGAGTTTTCCTTCTTTTTCCATGTTCATAAGTTCTTTTTCCACTGCCATCATGAGTTCTGATTCTTTGAAAGGAGTTCCTGTCACTTTGTTGAAACCGACAGCATCTACGAGGAATTTTCCTCTTATAAGTAGAAGAAGCTGTCCGAGGTTCAGTTCAGGGATAAGAACTCTTTTGAATTTTTTGAGTATATCTGGGAGGTTTTTGGGGAGTGGGTTAATGTATTTCAGGTGAGCGTGAGCGACTGGCCAGCCCTTTTCTCTTGCTCTTTCAACCACTGCTCTTATGTGTCCGAATGTGCTTCCCCATCCAAGAACCAGAAGCTCTGCGTCTTCTTCTCCGTAAACTTCAACATCTGGAATATCTGTCTGAACTCTTCTTATTTTTTCAGCTCTCAGCTTTACCATAAAGTCGTGGTTTTGTGGGTCATACGAAACCCTGCCGTATATGTGTGATTTTTCAAGCCCTCCGATTCTGTGTTCAAGCCCAGGAGTTCCTGGTTTTGCCCAGGGTCTCGCAAGCGTGTTCTCATCTCTTGAGTATGGATAAAATTTTGAGCCATCTTTCCAGAACTTGACTTCTATATCGGGTATTTTATTTATATCTGGTATTTTCCAGGGTTCCGAGCCCATAGCGATGTAAAGTTCAGAAAGTATTATCACAGGGGTCATATATTTTATTGATAGTTTTGCTGCTTCTATTATTGAGTAGAAGCAATCTCCTGCGCTTATTGGAGCTATGACGATGAGAGGTGATTCTCCATGTCTTCCAAAGAGTGCAAAGAGTAGGTCTGTTTGTTCTGTTTTTGTAGGCATTCCTGTTGATGGTCCAGACCTCTGGTTATCTATGACAATAAGAGGGAGTTCTGTCATCACTGCAAGGTTTATTCCTTCTGATTTGAGAGAAAGACCTGGACCGCTTGTTGCGGTTATTCCAAGAGCTCCTGCGAAAGATGCTCCGATTGCTGTATTTACAGCAGAGATTTCGTCTTCCATTTGCAAAGCTATTATGCCGAAATTTCTATATGATTCAAGGTAGTGTAAAATATCGCTTGCGGGGGTTATTGGGTATGATGCGAAAACAACGGGGATTTTTGCTTTCTCTTTTATCGCGAGGATTCCGAGTGCGAAAGCTTCATTCCCAGAAACGTATCTATATTTTCCAGGCTCAAATTTGTATTTTGGTATTTCTATTTTGACAAATTTGTGTTTTATTTCAAGGGTTTCACCATAGTTGTAGCCGGCTTTGAGAGCGAGTTCGTTTGCCTTAGCTATTTCTGGTTTCTTCCCGAAGTTTTCTTTTATGAATTTGAGAATTGGCTCAAGAGGTCGCATGAATATCCAGCATACAAGACCAAGAGCAAAAAAGTTTCTTGACCTTAATTTTTCTTTGTGAGGAAGATTTACATCTTTGAGAGCGTCTATAACTAATTTGTTCATTTGAACTTTTATCACTTCGTATTTTGAGAGGATTTCATCAAGATTTTCTTCTCCTTTTATTATGCTGTTCCATTCTGCTTTCTTGAAGTTTATTTCATCGAACTCATCAATGTTCAGGATTACTAACGCTCCGGGTTTGATGAGATTTAAGTTAACTTTCAGAGCTGCGGGGTTGAAAGCGACAAGGGCATCTGGTTCGTCTCCCGGTGTCATTATGTCTATCGCTCCGAATTGTATTTGGAATGCAGAAACTCCATAGGTTGTTCCAGCCGGGGCTCTTATTTCTGCTGGAAATTCAGGGAAAATAGCAAAATCGTTCCCATATATTGCTGTTGAGACGGTGAATTGAGAACCAATAAGCTGTATCCCGTCTCCCGAATCACCTGCGAATTTTACCGTTACCTTTTCTAATTTTCTTTTCCTTCCAAGTTCTGATTCTTCCATTTAATCAATATTATATTAGTAAATTTTCCTTTTATTTTTCATTTTTCTGTTTCTTTCGGTTTTGGGGTATAAAATGGTGATTTTCTTTTAATTGGTTATTTTTTCGGTTCTGAACTTTTTTATTTTTGCTTTTTTCCATGAGTCGTTTGGGATTCCTATCTTTCGGCATAGCATTTCAAGGAATTCCTGCGGTGTTTTCACTCCGTGTTCAACTGCAACCTCCGGAAGAAGTACTCCTCCCTTACCTCCTACTTCCATAATTACTCCGTCTTTTCCGAGCTCTATTTCTTCTATGCTTTTTATGTCTTGTGGGTCATCTAATATTGATATTTCTATTTTTATGTTTTTGAGCTCTTCTTTTTCAAGAGGGGGAAACCTCGGGTCGTTGAAAGCCGAAAAGACAGCATATTTTTGAACCTGAATCCAAATTTCATCTTTTGAGATTGTTCCTATACATCCTCTTACCTGACCAGATTTTTTCAAAGTGATGAAAACTCCTTTTTTTTCTCGAAGAGCTTCTGCAAGTTCTTTCTCTTTTTCTATGTCTATGATTTCACTGAGGGGGGTTATAGTTAATCTGTTGTTTGCGAAAGTTTTTTCTATTGCCTTTCTCGCAAGTTCAATTAAAACTTTTCTTCTCTTTTCTTCTTCCATCAAAAACAAATATTTGTGAAAAAATATCTGACGAAGGTTTTATTGTAGAAAATATTTTCCATCAATTTTATGCTTGCTTGAATTTTACGATTTCGGCTTTTATCTTTTCAACTATTTTTTCTGCTGTGAATCCGAGCTTTTCTTTTATAACTTCGTAAGGAGCTGATTGTCCGAAGGAATCAACACAGAAGTAAAGCCCGTATGGTCCGGCATATTTTGCCCAACCAAATGAAGATGCTGCTTCTATCACAACCCTGAAAGGTATTTTTTCAAATTTCGGAATGATACTTTCTTTGTATTCTTCCGGTTGCTCTTCAAAAATTTCCCAGCTTGCAAGATTCACAACTTTTGAAAGCAATCCTTCTTCTTTGAGTTTTTCATGAACTTCAATAGCGAGAGGGACTTCTGAACCAGATGATATTATAAGCAGGTCTGGGTTTTCAATGTTTTCTCCTGCTATTATGTACCCGCCTTTTTTTATAAGGTGTGGTGGAGCGTATTTTTCTCTATCTATCACTTCCACTGGTTGTCGTGTCAAAATTATGGCAACAGGTCTTTTTTCTCTGATGGCGATTTCCCACGCGTATGGTACTTCGTTCGCGTCTGCTGGTCTTATGACAACAAGATTAGGCATAGCTCTCAAAGACGGGAGGTGCTCAACCGGTTGATGAGTAGGACCATCTTCTCCCAAAAATACGCTGTCGTGTGAGAAAACGAAGATGACTTTGTTTTTCATGAGTGCTGCGAGGCGTATTGCAGGTCTCATGTAATCACTGAATATAAGAAAGGTTCCGCAGAAAGGTATAAATCCTCCATGCAAAGCTATTCCATTAGTTATCGCTCCCATAGCGTGCTCTCTTACTCCAAAGTGTATGTTTTGTCCTTGAAAGCTATCTTTTTTTAAGAACGAAGATTTTTCTATGTATGTTTTTACAGATTCTGCGAGGTCTGCTGACCCACCTATGAGATTCGGGATTTTCTCCGCAAGTATCTGTATTGCATCTCCTGATGCGTTTCTTGTTGCTATTTTCTTACCTTTTTCGTATTTTGGGAAAAATTTTTCAAGGTCATCTGGAATTTTGAGTTTGAAGAATCTATCCCATAGTTTTGCCATTTCGGGGAACTTTTTTCTATACTCGTTGAATTTTGTCTCCCACTTTTTGTATTCTTTTTCCCATTCTTTTCTTCTTTTCTCAAAGAACTTTTTGACTTCTTCGGGGATTTCAAGCGGGGGGAGTTTCCAGTTGAATTTTTCTCTCATCATTTTTACTTCTTCTTCTCCGAGCGGTGCTCCATGAGATTTTGATGAACCCTCTTTCTTTATGCTTCCTTTTGCTATTGTAGTGTGGCAGATAATAAGTGATGGTTTATCTTCTACCTTTTGTGCTTCTTTTATGGCTTGTTCTATGGCATCTATATCGTGTCCATCTATTTCAAGTGTGTGCCACCCCAGGCTTTCAAATCTTTTTTTCACATCTTCTGAAAATGTAAGATTTGTTGAACCATCTATTGTTGTTCTGTTGCTATCGTAAAGGTAAATTATTCTTCCAAGACCAAGATGACCTGCTATTGAAGCTGATTCGTAGGAAATTCCTTCCATAATATCTCCGTCGCTCACTATTGCGTATATGAAGTGATTTACTATGTCGTAGTTTTCTCTGTTGAAGATTTCGCGGAGTTTTCTTTCTGCTATTGCCATTCCAACTCCCATTCCGAATCCCTGCCCGAGCGGACCGGTGGTTGTTTCTATTCCGAGTTTTTGGTCAACTTCGGGGTGCCCTGGGGTTTTGCTTTTCCACTTTCTGAAATTTTTCAGGTCTTCTTTTGTTATGTCGTATCCTGCGAGGTGAAGCATTAAGTAGAGGAGAGCGGATGCATGCCCTGCGGAGAGTATAAATCTATCTCTATCTTCCCAGAGGGGGACTTTTGGGTTTATTTTCAGGATTTTGCCCCAGAGAACTGTGGCTATTTCTGCGAGCCCGAGCGGAGCGCCCGGGTGCCCTGACTTTGCGAACTCCACCATCTCTGAACAAACTATTCTTATTGTTGTGCTTATGAGTTTGAAAATTTCTTTTTCACTCTCGGGTTTTTCTTCCTGCTGAGTGCTTTGAGGTGCTGTCAGAGAAAGCTCCATTTTAAGATTTCTAAAAAATTATGTATTTTGAGCTATCTTTATAAATTATCAGAATTTTTAATCCCTCACAAACTGAGCTGTCCCTAAAATGAAATCTACTGGTATGTTCTCAACGATTTTTGGGACGAGGTAATTGTTTATATCTTCTCTAAATGTTTTTACTTGATTTCTCTCAAAAATCATGGTTTTTTCTATTATTTTTTTGTAGATTTCGGGCTCAAGTTGGTATTTTATCCAGAAAGATTTTTCTTTTGTATCTATCACTCCAAGAAGTTTTTTATTGTTTTTTAAGCTTACGCATAGTGGGAATATTTCATCTTCCGTTTTTTTTCTTATCATTCGGAGTGCTTGTGTGATGTTTTCTGCTACAAAATCTGGTTTGGCTTTTGTGATTTCTTTCTTCCCGTGTCCTGTTAGTACAAGAATTGTTTTTGCTCCGACTTTTTCTCCCATCTCTATGTCTGCAACTTTATCTCCGATGACGAAAGAGTTTTCAAGAGAGATTTCATATTTTTCAAGGGCTTTTTCTATAAGTCCCGTTTTTGGTTTTCTGCAATTGCAGTTTTCATCTGGTGCGTGGGTGCATACGAAAAAATCATCTATGAGCCAAAAAAGTTTTTTCTGAATCTCCTTGTTGAAAATCTCAACATCTTTTTCGGTGTAGTATCCTAACTTTGCCCCAGCTTGGTTTGATACGACTATGATGTAAAATCCTAATCTTTTGAGATAGTAAAGCTCGTGTATTGGATTACCAATTATTTCAAGGTCTTCTATTTTATTTGAATAACCTTTATCTATATTAAGGGTTCCATCTCTATCTAAAAAAATGCATCTCATAGCTTATCAGTTTTTATCTCAAATTTGTTGTTTTTATATTTTATGTTTTTATGCTTTTTTTCAAGTGCTTCTAAAATTGTTCTCCTATCTGAAAAAGGGATAACTTTATTTCCGATTATTTGATATTCTTCGTGCCCTTTTCCTGCAACCAAGATTATATCATTTTCATTAGCTCTCTCAACAGCAAAAAAAATGGCTCTTTTTCTATCTGGTTCAACAAAAACTTTACTACTTTTTATTGATTCTTCATCTATACCGCTAAGGATGTCTTTTATTATCTCATCAGGGTCTTCACCACGCGGATTATCAGATGTTATTATAACAATATCTGCTTTAAGAGAAGCTCTTCCCATCTCGGGTCTTTTGCCCCTGTCTCTTTCCCCTCCACATCCGAAAACTACAAAAAGCCGTGAGTTCTGGTCCTTTTTCAACTTCAAACACTCATCTATTGCAGAAGATAAAGATTCAGGTGTATGTGAATAATCTACTATTGAAAGCGGATTATAAGATACGATTTCCATTCTTCCGGGAGGACCTTCTATCTCTTCAAAAGTATTGCATATTTCATCTTTGCTGAAACCTAAATCTTTGAGTATTATGTAGGCAGTCATGTAATTTATACCGTTGAAAGAGCCGAGAATTTTAGGTCTGAACATAGCTCTCTCTCCGTTAAAATGCAGTAAAAACTTTCCATCTTTGTAATCTATCTGAGATTTTTGAAAAGAAAAAACTTCTTTTCCTTCTCCTTTTAGAATCTCTACCGCTTTTTTTCCCCATTCATCTTCAAATATTACAACCTTTTTGGCTTTTTTGAGAAATTCAAGTTTTGCAGAAAAATAGTTTTCCATCGTCTTGTGGAAGTCAAGGTGGTCTCTTCCAAGTCCCAAGAAAGCCCCATATTCAAAATCAATACCTTCAATTCTTTTTTGAACGACAGATATTGATGTCACTTCCATTGCGAAGATTTCAAAATAAGATTCGCTCATTATTTTGAGTGTATCAGATGCTTCTGGTGTTGTGAGCTTCCACCATACCGAGCCAAGTATGCCACATCTTCTGCCAAGGAGCGAAAGGGATTTTGCTATTATTTTCACCGTGGTTGATTTTCCCTTTGTTCCTGTTATGCCTATGACTTTTGTTTTCTGCCCATAAAAGTTTCTTGCGATTTTTCCAAGATTTTCTCTTGTGCTTTTCACTTTCGCAAAAGATGAATTCTCAAAAACATATTTGGGAATTTTTACCAGATCTTCAACTATGAAAGCTCTTACATTTTTGGTGAAGAATATGTCTTTTATCAGATCGTGGGAGTCAGTTTTGCTTCCTTTGATAGCTACAAAAGCACATCCTTCTCTTACCTTTCTTGAATCATATTCTATTCCTTTTATTTTTATTTCGGGGTTTCCGAAAAATTCTGCTTCAATTCCTAATAGAACTTCTTTCAAACTTTTCGTTGCGTTTCCGCTCTCCATAAATTAAAAAAATCTGCGAACTAAAATCATAAAAATTTGGGGTAGATTTTATTAAATTTTTGGTTATGTTGGAGTTGAAATTTCTGGATTGGCTTATAGTTTTTCTTTATTTTGTTTTTATTCTCGCGATAGGTTTTTATCTGAGGAGATGGAGTTATGGGAATGAGGACTTTTTCCTTGCCGGTCGGAGGAATTCCGCTCTGGTTTCGGCCTTTGCTTTTCTATCTGCCAATCTTGGCTCATTAGAGATTTTGGGGTGGACGGGTGCGTCTTTGAAATATGGAATTTTGACAGCTCACTTTTACTGGATAGGCGCGGTTCCCGCAATGCTTTTTTTGGGGCTTTTCATGATGCGCTTTTACTACAAAAAAAACATAATTTCTCTGCCCGGGTATCTCAGTTTCAGGTTTGATGAAAGGGTAAGATTTGTAAGTGCTTTATCATTTGCTATTATGACAGTTCTTATGTCAGGTGTGAATATCTACCTTATGGCTCTTATTTTCAAGTTGATTTTGGGGTGGAATTGGCATGTGAGTATATGGGTTTCTGCTCTTACTGTGTCCATATACACCGCTCTTGGCGGACTCACATCTGCTATATTTACCGAGGTTGTTCAGTTTTTCCTTGTGTGGTTTGGACTTGTCTTCGTAGCTGTATTAGGTATAATAGATTTTGGTGGTTTCTCTTTCCTGAAAGAATTCCCAGAACAGATGGTTTCATTATGGGAAAATACGCTTTCACCTTCTCAAAATCCTATGGGTATAACATTTATGGGGATTATTCTTGGATTAGGTTGGGTTCTTTCATTTGGTTATTGGACTACCGATTTTTTGGTTGTTCAGAGAGCTTTTGCTGCCAAAGACCTTGAGTCAGCTCGCCTCGCTCCAATAATAGCTTCATTTTTCAAAATGGCTCTGCCCTTTGTTGTTTCTTTCGGCGGACTTATAGCCCTGCGTCTTATTCAGGAAGGAGAGATAAAGCTCCTTTTAGATGAGAACGGAAACTATGTCTATGATTCTGCTCTTCCTGCTCTTATCATGTATTACTATTCGCCGGGACTTATAGGTCTTGGTGTTACCGCTCTACTTGCTGGGTTTATGGCAGGTCAAGCAGGAAACATCACCGCTTTCAACACTGTCTTCACACAAGACATTTACAAACCTCTTTTCAGACCAAAAGCAGATGAAAAGGAACTTGTTCTTGTCGGAAGGATTTCAACTTTTGTTGGGATACTCCTTTCAATAGCTTCCGCTTACTGGGCTATGAATTTCCCTACAATAATGGATTACATTCAGGCAATTTTTTCGTGGGTTAATGCGCCTTTGTTTGCAGTTGTTCTTTTAGGTATGGTCTCAAAGAGAATTACTCCGACTTCTGCATTTTATGGTCTTACCGCAGGGATTATTTTTTCGTTCTTTTTGTTTTTTGGAGTCAGGCAGGGCTTTATATCTCCGTCATATATAGCATTCAGTCGTGATGCAAGCGAGATGAGTTTGAACCTCTGGCGTGCCTGGTGGAGCTGGCTTATAACATTTTTGATAACGGTCTTGCTTTCTTTTTTCACAAAGCCGAATCCAGAAGAGAAAATAAAAGGGCTCGTTTTGGGGTTGGACCCAGAGAGCGAATCAAACCAGAAAAGAGTCGTTCCGTTTTTCAAGAAAGCTGAGTTTTGGGCTTTGATTTCACTCACAATACTCATCTTGCTCAACATAATATTTTTCTGATGTTCTCAGAGGTTGAGATTTCTGATAAGTAAATCAAGTTCTTTTTCTGTTATGCTGATTTTTCCTTCACACATTTGACCTAACGCATTTTCAAGAGAGTTAAGAATTGATTCATATTTTCGCTTTCCTATCCCCCTTCCGAAAAAGCTCTTTTCGTATAATTTTTCTCCCTTTGGGTTGCGAAAATCAAGGTTTATTGATGTTTCTGATATAAAAATATCTTCTCCTGCGAAATCTTTACCCGAGTAATTCACTCTGCTTTTTATGTCCCCGATGATTTTTATTTCAACTGGTTTTTCGCTATCACTTGCTTTTTCATCTATATTTTCTCCCACTCTTATTCCTGAGTCTGTGAGACAGCGGTTTATTTTTTCTTTGAGAAAATTGAAATCAGTTTGAGTTCTGAAAGAACCTCTCCCGACTTTCACGTTGAAAACTACTTCTTTCTTTTTCCCAGCTACTATTTTTATCTGGTTCTCTCCGGGTTTCAAAAATACAATTTGAGATAAAGACGCATATCCTTTGCTATCTGTTGATAGGGTGATTTCTTTTCTTCCGAACACTTCATTTATTCTTACGGTTATGGGTAGTCCGGTTATTGGTTTGCTATCTGAGTATGTCTTTGCTGAAATCTCTATTTCACCGATGGGCTCCAGCAGATTTTCAGTTCCTTCAACTTTTATATCGGGGCTCTCAATTTTATCTTTTATATCTTTTATTTTTTCTTCTGAAATGAGCGCATATTTTCTTCCGAGGAGTTCAAGAATTATTTTGTTTTCTGCGGTATTTTCTATTATTTTCTCTGCTTCTGAGATTGCTACGAGAACTTTCTGGTAATCAATTTTTCCTTCTTCTTCTATTTCTCTTTCTATTTTTTTCAAGATTCCAAGTGCTTCCATATCTGATTCGTTGAGCTTTTCAGACGCTCTGAAAGCTATTTCATCTTTATCTATAACTGCAAGTGAGTACCAAACTTTATTTTTTGAGTCGTAGAATCTTTCTTTTATTATTGCGCCTTTGAGTATCCCTTCTGCGCTCTCTCCGAATTTTCTCTGAGCAAACTCCTGAATTGATACACTCTTGCCTTTATCTTCTGATTTGAGATGTGTTTCTTCTTCCACTATCTCCTTTATTTTCACTTTGATCTGCTTCAAGATTTCATTTCTCGCAGATGAATCGGAAATTTTTGTGTTCTCTCCTGTCCCTACTCCTACTATGAACCTTCTTTCGTCAAATTTTTTATAGGGGCTTTCTATCCACTCCGGAATTTTTTTTGAGCAGTAAGAT
>Ga0105162_1001074_pt1 | contig 16396 bp, 15 predicted proteins | sample JNZ201metaG_FD_81532 | JGI IMG/M metagenome (GOLD analysis project Ga0105162, IMG submission 81532) | Hot spring microbial communities from Jinze hot spring, China to study Microbial Dark Matter (Phase II) - JNZ 20120812A | ecosystem: Environmental > Aquatic > Thermal springs > Hot (42-90C) >...
GAAGCGCACTTTTTCAGCGCCGAATCAATGCTCAAACTTGGGGAATATGACTCCGCTTTAAAAATTTACAGCACTCTTTTGACCGAATTACCAACGACGAGATTTAAAGACAAAGCAAATTTTAGAATTGCAGAAATTTATCTGAAACAAAAAAATTACAAAAGCGCAATTGATAGATTTAAAACCGCAATTGATCTTTCGTCAGATAAGAGTTTGATTTCTCAATCTGCGTATTATCTTGGGGAAATTTATTTTTCGCAAGGTGATTTTAAAAATGCTTTGAGATATTACACGCTCTCCTACGAAGCAGATACAACTGGTGAAATTGCGCCATATTCAATTTTTTCAATTGCTTTAATTTATCAAAAACAGGCAAAGTTTAACGAGGCAATTGAGAGATATAACCTTTTGATTGAGAAGTTTAAAGGGAATGAAAAACTTAACAAAATTTTGAAGGATGCGAGATTAAATTTGATGGATTGCAATTACAAAGTGAAAAATTATGATGCGGTTGTAAAACTTGGGAAAGAATTTTTGAGCGAAGGTTTTGAAGATGAAAAAGTTTTATTCATGCTTGGTGAAGGTTTTTACGCACTTGGTTTGCTTGATTCAGCGAAGTTTTATTATGAAAATTATTTGAAAAAGTTTCCATCTGGAAGTTTCAGCAGGCATTCTGCGTATTCAATAGGATGGATTTATTACAAGAATAGGGACTATGGCAGAGCAATTCAGGTTTTTGATTCCCTTTCAAACGGGGACGATGAAATTTCAAATCTTTCTCTATTTTATCTTGGTGATGTTAAGAAAGTTTCAGGGGATACAGCGGGAGCAATTTCGTCGTTTAAAAAATTTATTGAAAGAAATAAAGGATATTCATCGCTTTATGCGGTTGCAAATTATGAACTTGGTTTAATTTACTTTTCAAAAGGAAAATATGACAGCGCCGTTGTTTATCTTGAGAAAATTCACATTGATGACACAAGTGATGTGAAGATAAAAGCATTTGAACTTCTTGCTCAAGCATACATAAGGCAGGGGAATTATTCAAGAGGTGCGTCAATTTTCAGAATGATAAGAGAGGAATTTAAAGTTTCGGATGAAAGAGAAGAACTTAACATTTATAGCGAAGGACTTGCTCTGATGCAAAGTCGCAAATATGAAGAAGCGATAAAAGTTTTTGAGGAATACATCTCAAAATTTCCAGAAGGCTCAAACGCTGAATCGGTGCTTCTCTATCTTGGTGAGATAAATTACAATCTCGGAAATTACAAAAATGCACGAAAATACTATGAAGAAATTTTAAAGCGTTTCCCGAAAAGTTCAAACATAGAGCAGGCGCTTTATTCAATTGCGTGGACTTACTTTAAAGAGGGAAATTACAGCGAAGCGATAAAACAGTTTGAAAAGTTTTTAAGTAGATACTCAACGGGAAAGAGAGCGCTTGATGCACGGCTTCGGCTTGCTGATTCATATTTTCTGATGAAAAATTATAAACAGGCAGAATCTTATTACCTTTCTTATGTCCGATTGTTTGAAAATCAAGATGGAGCAGATTACGCTTACTTTCAACTTTCGCAGATTTATCTGCGTCAGAGGCAACTTATGCGCTCGCTTGAAATGTTGAATTTACTTCTTAACAAATTCCCAAATTCATCGCTTGCACCAAGCGCAAAATATCAAATGGGCTGGATTTATTTTCAAGATAGAAATTATACGCCAGCGATAAATTCGTTTCGTGAGGTTGTGGATAAATATCCACAAAGTGAAGTTGCGCCAAAAGCACTTTACGGAATTGGAGATGCTTATTACAATATGGGAAAATATGATCTTGCGGTTAAGGCGTATCTTGAAGTGATTGAGAAATATCCAGATTCAAAATATGCAATTGATGCGATCTCTGGGATTCAGTATTCACTTTCTGCGCAGGGTAAAAATCCGAATCTTGTTGATGAGTTAATTTCCAAAAGTCAAAATCCAGATTTCGTTGAGATCGCTCAAATAAAAAAAGCGGAATTTCAAATCTCGCAGGGCAATTATTCAGAAGGTGTAAATCTTTACAAAAAATTTATTGCAAACTACCCAAACAGCAAATTCTTGCCGATGGTTTATTTCTCGCTTGGAAGAACTTACGAAGCAATGGGGAAAAGTTATGAGGCGTCCGAGGTCTATAAAAATCTCATCTCAAAATATCCACTTGATGAGTCCTCGCAAAAAGCACTCCTGCGTCTTGGGTGGATAAGTTTCAATGCTGGTAAATACGCCGATGCGATTGAATTTCTTGGCAAAGTTGAAACCAAAGCAAAATTTTATGATGAGGTTCTGTATCTTTTTGGATTGAGTTATTTATCTTTTGGCGATACAATTAACGCTGTTAAAAAGTTTAATTCAATTATAAACGATTTTCCGAATTCTGATTTTTCAGATAGAGCAAGGGTTAAACTTGCTGAAGTTTTCCTTGCTCGTGGAGAAATTTCAAAAGCAACAGAACTTGTCAAGCCAGTTGCTTTAAATAGACCGACAGATGAAGTTTCTGCAAACGCTCAATATCTTTACGCTGAAACATTTTTCAGGTCTGGAAACATAGATGAGGCGATACTTCAATTTTTGAGGGTTAAATATCTTTATGGAGATTATGAGAAGTTTTTGCCGATGTCTTATTATCGTCTTGCTGAATGTTATGAGTTAAAGGGCGATTTAAACAAAGCAATGCAATTTTTAAACGAAATTTTAAAAATGAACATAACGAGTGAAATGAAAGCGAGTGTGCTTGAAAAACTTGAAAAATTAAAAACAAAATCGGCAAGTTAAAATGAGAAAATACGCTCTTTTTTATACAGCCATTTTATTTGTTTTCGTCTTCGTGTTGGCAATTGTTAATTTAAATCCGTTTTTCAGTGATTCAAATGCGCAACAAAGAAGATTCGGGAGAAATCTTCAAGTTCTGACGCATGTTGAGTCAAAAGAGCAATTGCAAAAAATTATGGAAGGAATAGCAAATTCTCTTGGGGTGAAATGTAATTATTGCCACAATGTTAACAATTACGCAAGCGATGAAAAGGAGACGAAGAAAAAGGCAAGGGTTATGCTTAAAATGGTTATGACGATAAATCGTGATTTCATCAACTGGGAAGGCGCTGAAGTCGTTGATTGTTATACCTGCCATCGTGGTCAGACGAAACCGCAGGTGAAAGCATCATCAAAATAAATTTAACCAAGAAGATGAAACGAATTTTTATCTTAATTTTTCTCCTGTCGTTTGTTTGTGTAAAGATTTTGTCGCAGGATGTAAAGCCAGAAGATGTTAAGTTTAAAATTGATACTTCTAAAATTAAGGAGACAAAAAACGAGTTCATTTTGCCCGAATTTGTCATAACTGGCAGAGAGACGATTGAGGTTGAGATTGGCGAGAAAATTTTTTCTGATGTGGTAAATTTACCCGATGTTGATTTTAAACTATATAAAATTTCATATGAAGGTAAAATTACGCCCGATGTCTCGCTTTCGTCTGAAAGAATTTCTTATTTGTCAAAATCTGTTAAAAATCCAGTTGCGAAATTTAAGGCAGGCATCGGGCGTTATACTACAACTTATTTTGATGGAATGATTCAGGGAAATGTTTTCAAAAATTTTTCTGTTAATTCAAATTTCAAGCATCGTGCAAGTCAAGGGTTCATTGATAACGCTGACTATGTTAAAAATCAATTTTCGGTTGGATTTGATTTTGAGATTCCAAAGGTCGGGGAAAAATTTTTTCACTGGGTCAGCAACGCAAGAATTTCGCCGTTGTTAAGTTATTCAACTTACAGTTTCGGATTTTATGGTTCATCAGAACCATCGTTCCACAGGAACATAAACGATTTAAATTTGGCTCTTTCGTTTGAGTCGCCGTATCACAGGGATTTTGATTATGTTTTCAAGTTTGATTATTCCGATTTCACGCTTCTTGATACAATTTCAAGATATGAGGGTTCAAGTTTTGAAGGAAGGGAGAAACGAATTGATTTTGGTTTGAAATACAGGCAAAATGTTGATTTTTTGAAATTGATGTTTGATGTTGAATACACGATGCTTGTTGAGAGATATTTAAAGATTGATGTTTCTGCGGGAAATTTGTTTGAATTTTTTGATGCTGGAAAAAATTATGATTTGAGATTTGGTGTTAAGTTTTTCTCGTTTGAAAATTACGATCGGGTTCAAAGGACAAGAATTTATCCGAGCGCTTCGTTTAAATATCTTGCAGGGAGATCAACTCAAATTTACGCATCTTTTTCGCCAGAGGTTTTGAACCAAACAATTGCAGATTACATAAATGTGAATAGATTTCTTACGAAAAATTTAAACATCGTCCGAGCGGAAAATTATTTTAACCTTGCGGTCGGAGTTAGATATGGGATTGAAAATTTTGGTTTTGATGCGGGTTTAAATTTTAAAGCGTTTAAGAATTTTCCGATTTATATGGAGCATAAAAAAGGATTTTATGGGATTGAATTTGAGAGAGCCCAGTTTATTGAATTAAAAAGTTCTGGTTATTTGAATTACGGACGCAGTGACTTTACCTTTAATGTGTCTTTGCTTTCATCTTATAACGCAAGGAGCAAGAAGCCAGTGCCGTATTATCCGAACTTTTCTGCAAATCTTGGTTATTCGTATAAATTTGCCTTTGGACTTGCAATTAATTCGGAAATTAGTTTAATTAGTAGTAGAGTTTATGACTTTGAAGGAAGTGAGTTGAGAGGTTTTGCACTTGTAAATTTGGGTGCAGAGTTTGAGGTTTTAAAAAATTTCAAGATTTTTGCAAATTTTGACAATTTGTTTTCGCAGAGATTTTATTTGTGGAACAGTTATCTTGAGCCGAATTTTATTTTCATTGGAGGGATTGAATATAAGTTTTAAACAAGTGGGAGGTTTGAGGTGAAGAAAGAAGATTTGATCAAATCGCTTGCAAGAGATTTGAAATGGAGCAATGCACAGACGAAAAGAGTTCTTGATGCTTTTTTCAGTTTGATTACCGAAATTATGATAAAGGAAAAAAAGTTGAATTTATCAAAGTTTGGTGTTTTCAGCGTGAAACATAAAGTAAGCAGAAAGGGTCGGAATCCGAAAACGGGTGAAGAGTTAATTTTACCGCCGAGGGATTATCCACATTTTAAAGCGAGCAAATCAATCATTGATGCAATCAATGAGTGAGAAATTATGAACAAGGATGAATTTTTAAAATTATTTGCAAAACGAGCAGGGATTTCGGTTGATGATGCGAGGTTATTTTATGAGAAGTTTTTGCAAAGGTTTGTAAAGATTTTAAAATCAGGACAAAGTGTTAAAATCACGGGGTTTGGTGAGTTCAAGGTCAAAAAGAGAAAAGAGAAGATAATTCGTGATTTGAATACGCAATTTGAAAGAGTTGTTCCTGCAAAAATTCTTGTTAATTTCTCGCCAGCGAAAGTTTTAATTGACAGGGTCAATATCAAGTATAAAAATTTGAAACCTATCGTCGTTAAACCACAAATCCCCGCAGTGGTTGAGCAAGAACCAGAGGAGTTTAATTTGACTTTTTTTGAGGAAATGAATCAAGAAAAGAGTAACATTGTTGAGATTCAAGAACCCAAGTCCATAGATGGGGTTAAACATGAAATTACAGAAGAGGTTGTGAAAGAAGTTGAATTTGTTATAGAAGAAAGTAAAAGCAATGAAGATTATCTCAATTTGCCCGATAAATTGGAAATTAAGCAAATTTATGAGGGGATAGATGTTGAAGTTCCAGTTTTTGATGTTTTTCCGAAGGTTGAGGTGGAGAAAGAGGAGGGAATTGTGGAGGAATTTTTTGACGAAGTAAAAATTAAAATGGAGGATTTTGAGATGCCAGAATTTAACTTAACAGAAGAACCGCAGAAGCCAGAGGAGAAAAAAGAATCAAAGAAATTTTTTGATGATACACAAAAAAAGGAGGAAACAGCGATGGCATTTGAATACGAGGAAGAAGGACAGAGGAGAACAGGGTTCTGGATTTTTATTTTGATAGTTTTTTTGATCTTCATTGGTGGGATTGTTTTGCTTTTGAATCAGTATGGTTATATTCGCCTTTGGGGTGAAGGTAAGAAGCCAAGCAAGGTTGAGTTCAAACCGCCAGAAGAAGTGGTGATCACAACTCCACCAGTTTCCACTCCCAAGGAAGAGACGCCACCAAAGATTGAAGAGAAGAAGTTAACACCCACCACTGCGACAGCGCCGTCCAAGGTTGAAAAACCATCTTTGAAGGCAGGGAAGAGTTATGTTGTGCAGGTCGCCTCGTTTCAAGATAAGAAGTTAGCAGATGCTTATGCAAATAATTTGAGGAAAAAGGGATATAACGCCTTTGTTGAGAGGGCTTTCGTTGAATGGAAAGGAGGAAATTGGTATCGTGTAAGAGTTGGATATTTTGATTCAATTGAAAGGGCAAATGAAGTGGCGCAAAAGTTGAAAAGGTCAGAAAAACTTGAAAAGGTCTGGGTAAGCGAGGCGGTCAAAACAGTGACAAAATAATCAAAAAAGGATTGACAAATGATAAAATTTGTCTTCCTTGATTATTTCTGGCTTGTTTTATATTTAATTTTGATGACGGGGGCAGGAGTTCTATTTTACAATCTGGGAAAAAGATCAGAAGCAGATTTTTTTCTCGCAGGTAGATCCCTTCCGTGGTGGTTGCCTGCTATGAGTGTTTATGCGACTCATACAGCAACAGATACTCCAATGTGGATAAGTGGAGTTGTTTATAAACACGGGTTGAGGGGGTTGTGGTATACTTTTTTCTCTGCGTGGTGTGCAATTGCAGCGTTTGTCTCAGCGAGAATTTTCAGACGTTCTGTTGCTTACTCACAAGCTGAATGGCAAAGTTTAAGATATTCTGGACTCGGTGCTGAACTTTTGCGTGGGTGGATGGCGGGATGGGGCTCTTTTTTGAATATGTTTATCCTCGGCTGGGTTGGAATGGCAATGGGTAAATTATGTAATTATCTTTTCGGATGGGAAAATTGGGTTGGTCTTGTGTTGTTTTCGTCAATTACTGCAATTTATGTTCTTTCCGCAGGTTATTGGGGTGTTGTTATGGCTGATTTTCAACAGGGAATAATAGCTTTGTTTATAATCATTATCGCTTCAATATGGGGAATTCGTGAAGCAGGAGGTCCAAATGGAATTGTTCAAAAATTATATGAACTTGGTGAATCTTGGCGTTTGGATCCGTTTAACTTCACCGGATTTTTCACAGGTGATTTTCCTGTTGCGTGGTTTATAACTATGATAATAATCGCAGTTCTTGGTGGATTTGGAATGGGAACAAGCATTGACTGGTATGCGGAAGCTCAAAGAATTCAATCTTCAAAAACGGTTCGTGATGCTTCTTACAGTATATGGTGGGGGACTGCTTTGACATTGACGAGAAATTCGGTCTGGGCTGTTGCAATTATAGCGTTTTTCGTTATGCATCCCGGATTGACAGAAACGAAAGAGTATGAAATGGCATGGTTTAGAATTGCGTTTGAACATCTTCCAGCTGGTATGGCTGGATTTTTATTCGCTGGTGTTGTTGCAATTCACATCTCAACAATCTCAACTCATTTGAATCTTGGTTCTGTTTATTTAACACGGGATATTTACCATCATTATGTAAGACCTGAAGCAAGTCAAAAAGAACTTGTTTGGGCTGGAAGAGTGGCGACATTAATTCTTTTAATTGGCTCGTTTATTTATGGTTCAATGATGGAAGAAATAACAAAATGGTTAATTTTTGCGCTCTGGATAATGGGTGCAGGTATGTGGCTTCCAAATATATTACAGGTTGTATGGTGGAGGTTCAATTCGTGGGGTTATCTTTCTGCTTGGATTGCAAATCTTGGATTTTCGTGGCTTGTTGTTTGGGTTTTGCCAGCTTTTGGAGTTTTGCCCGAGTTGCCGGATTATTTGCAATTCTGGATTTTAATGGTTTTAACTGCTCTTGTTTATATCCCAGTCACGCTTTTAACAAAACCGGAAGATATGGAACATCTTGTCAAATACTATGTGATGACGAAACCAATCGGCTGGTGGAAGCCGGTTGAAGAGGAAGCAAGAAAAAGAGGTCTAATAAAATAAATCGTGTGTTAAGTTATGAGCTTTATAAGAAGAAAATGGACGCCTGAAGAGGCGGATAAATGGACTCGTGAAGATATAATCGCAATTATTGTCTCGCCGTTTGCTTATGCGTTTCTTATGCTCGGGGTTGCATTGAGTTTGTTTTTGTTGATTTGGGGATTTGTTTTTCTTTTAATCGGAATAATTTTGACCGCTTTTATGCACTGGCTTATTGACCCGAAGTTAAAAGCAATTTCAACCGAATATGAGAAAAAACAGCGTGAGTATATAGAAAATCTTGAAAAAATAGTGAGTTGGAGGGAATAATGGAAAAAGGTTTATCTGTTGTAATTGGAATGACGATAGCGTATTTTGTTTCATTTCTTGGCTTAATCCTTGCATATTTTTCTTACAGGAAAAGAAAAGGTGTTAAAAAATGAGCTCAGAAACAATCATTTGGGGATTGCTCGTTCCATTTTCTATCTTTGTATTTTCTTTTGCTATAACCTACGCACTCTATAAAAAATTTTCCTCAGAATTAAAAGACAAAAGCGATCAATCATAATACTCAAGCCCAAGGTGAGTTATCAACTCTTCTCCCATGAGATGACGCAATCTATTTTTGAGTTTCATCAACTGGATAAATAAATCGTGCTCTGGATAAACGGTTGGGGCGTGCATTGGACTTTTGAAGTAAAATGAAAGCCATTCCTGTATCCCATGCATTCCGCTTCTTTGTGCAAGGTCAAGGAAAAGAGCAAGATCAAGAACAATTGGAGCTGCAAGAATTGAGTCCCTGCATAAAAAGTTTATTTTGATCTGCATCGGGTATCCAAGCCATCCAAAAATGTCAATGTTATCCCAAGCTTCTTTTTCATCTCCACGCGGTGGGTAAAAGTTAATTCTAACTTTGTGATAGTAATTTCCGTAAAGGTCGGGATAGAGTTCAGGTTGAAGAATGTATTCAAGAACGCCGAGTTTGCTTACCTCTTTCGTTTTAAAAGATTCAGGGTCGTCAAGAACTTCACCATCGCGATTTCCAAGTATATTCACAGAAAACCATCCAGTTAACCCAAGCATTCGTGCTTTTAACATCGGCGCGATCACAGTTTTGACAAGTGTTTGCCCCGTTTTAAAATCCTTTCCAGCGATTGGGACATTTCTTTCTTTTGCGAATTGAATTAAAGCTGGTATATCAACGGATAAATTTGGGGCGCCGTTTGCATAAGGAACACCCTCTGCTATCGCAGCGTATGCGTAAATCATACTTGGTGCAATTGCTTCATCATTTCGTTTCATCGCTTCTTCAAATTTTTCAAGCGTTTGATGGACCTCGCTTGGTTCCATATAGACCTCCGTGCTTCCACACCAGATCATAACAAGGCGATCGCAATTATTTTTCTCCTTGAAATTTCTTATATCCTCTCTCAACATTTCTGCAAGTTCAAATTTATCCTTTGCTTTTTTGACATTTGGACCGTCAAGTTTCTTAACATATCTTCTGTCAAATACCGCTTTCATAGGTTTAATTTGTTCAAGTTCGTCTTTCACAAGGTCAAGATGTTCTTTTCTCAAAACCCCAGCTTTTAAAGCTGATTCATAAGCGTTGTCTTCAAATATATCCCATCCTCCAAACACTAAGTCATTTAAATCCGCAAGCGGGACAAAATCTTTAATTTTTGGGAATCTTTTTTCTGTTCTTTTTCCAAGTCGTATTGTTCCCATCTGTGTTAATGAGCCAATTGGAAGAGCAAGACCTTTTCTAACGAGAAGAGTTCCAGCGATAAATGTAGTTGCTACAGCTCCAAGCCCAGGAAGTAGCACGCCTAATTTTCCAGTAGGTTCTTTTATTTCTGCGCCTGATTTTGTTTTTATCATTTTTCAACCTCCTTTTGTGTTATGAGTTCATTTTCTTTTTCGTTGAATTCAATCTCTTTTGATTTTTTCCATACATAGTGAAGCCGTTGAAATGCAGTTACATTTGTTAAAATTGCCATTATGTAAATTGCTATTGAGAGTGGCATCGGTGGATAAGCAGGAAGATCAAAATCAAATTTTTCAAATGTATAATCAAAAAATTTCACAAAGTAATCGTGAAGGAAATAAAAAATTGAGCTGAAGCCAAGCAAAACAATCCTTTCAGCTCTTCGCATAAATCCAATGTTGCATTCAAAACCCAGACCCTCAGCTCTTGCCCTGATATAACTTACCATCATAGAACCGCCGATTGCGAAAACCGCTGCAACAGATGTTATGTAAAATCCATACTTTATCAAATAAACTCCAATTCCAAAAAACACAATTACCTCTGCATATCTATCAAGCGTTGAATCGTAAAGAGCGCCGAATTTAGTGACTTTATTTGTCATCCTTGCAATTTTTCCGTCAATTGTATCAAAAATACCGCTCAAAAGTGTTAAGATGCCAGCAATGATAAATTTGCCAACCGCAAATGAATAACCTGCAAAAATGCTGATTATTAAAGCAAGCGTTGTTAAAAGGTTTGGGTTTAAGTTTAAGTGTAAAACAAAACCGAGAACCTTTTCTATTGAGTCAAGATAAAGTTTTTCAACCTTCTTCGGAATTAGATTTGATGGCACTTATCAAACTCTATTTAATTTTTCTCATTGCAACAAGCGTATTCTCGTCAGTGTAAATTATTTGTTCAGGATTCTCGTAATGTCTGATCAAATTTTCTTTGAAAATTTCAACAGCGTTTATATACTCATCTTCTTCGTAAAGATAAAAAGTTGAATAATGTTTTGCAAATACTTTGTTCAAAAGTTCATCCACAGTTGAAATTCTCGGATATTCAAACTCCGTGTAATTTATGACTTCAAAATTTCGTAATCTTTTGATTCGCTTTATCAAATCGTTTTTCCAGAATAAGCGATATTCTTTATCAGAAAAGTGTGGGAAAAATTTTCCCCAGATTGAGTTGCGGTTTTGCTCTTGCGTTCTTGTGTAGATAAATAGAAATCCTTTTGGTTTGAGAATTCTTCTCGCTTCACGGATAAATTTTTGAAAATTAAAGTGATGAATTGCGTTGAAAACGATGATGACATCAAATGTTTCGTCTTTGAAGGGAAGTTGTTCGGCGAGAGAATTTATAAATAACGCTTTTTGATTTTCCCCGATGATTGATCTACCGATGTTTAACATTTCAAAACTTGCGTCAACGAGAACGGGTATAGATTTAAGCGGTTTTAAAACTTTTACCAGAAGTTCTGTATATCTTCCTGTGCCAGCACCTATGTCTGCAATTTTAATTGGCTTTTTCCATTTTTTATGCTTTACAAGGATATTTTTGATGAGAATAACTGGCTCGGGGTCAAGCGTTCTAATACGACGATAAACTGGGGCAACTTGAGCAAAATGTTTGAGTATTTCAAGTTTCTTCATTTTTTGCCTCCTTTTTATTTTTTCCTGAAACGACTATCACAAATTCACCTTTAATTTTATCTGGTGTTAATTTCTTTAAAACTTCTGAAATTTTGCCTCTGAAAAATTCCTCGTGAACCTTTGTCAACTCCTTTGCTATCACGATTTCCCTGTCACCGAAGTATTCAATCAATTCGTTTAAGGTTTTCAAAATTCTGTGTGGTGATTCGTAGATAATTATCGTTCTTTCTTCCTGTGAAAGTTTTTCAAGTTTTGTTTTTCTTCCTTTTTTATGAGGCAAGAAACCAACGAAGACAAATTCATCCATAGGCAAACCACTTGCCACAAGCGCACAAACAAAGGCGGTTGCGCCAGGTATTGGAACTACGGTTATATTTTCTTGAATTGCTCTTTTGATTATTACATAACCAGGATCGGAAATCCCAGGAGTTCCTGAATCTGAAACCAAGGCAATGTTTTTTCCAGATTTTAACTCCCGAAGAAGTTCTTCTGCTCTTTGCCTTTCATTATAATTATAATAACTCACGAGATTTTTTGCAATACCATATTTTTCAAGCAGAATTTTCGTCCTTCGTGTGTCTTCACAAGCGATAAGATCAACATTTTTCAAGGTCTCAATCGCTCTGAATGTTATATCATCAAGATTTCCAATTGGAGTGGCAACGATGTAAAGTTTTCCTGACATATTCAAAGGAATGATTACTTTTTAAGTTTTTGAGCGTCACAATTTTAAGATAAAGATTGAATCAGTTTATCGCAAATTCGTGTTTTGCTTTTTCGGTGCATTTTTGATTAAATTATTTCAAAAAGAAGGTGTGCAAAGATGAGGAAAATTACCTTGCTAATTTTACTTCTCCTTCTGAATTTGAAACTTTTTGCATCCCCGTCGGATAGTTTGATAATTGAGTTGATAAATGGGGAAAGAATTTACAATGTTAAAATTGTTGAGTTGAGGGATGATAGTTTGATAATTGATGAAAACGGGCAATTGTGGAGCGTGGGTTTAAATGACATAGGTAAAATTATAATCGGGAAAAAATCAAGGTTTTGGGAATTTGCGGTGAGAGGTGCTGTTGCTGGATTTACGATTGGAATTATACCAGGTTTAGTTGTGATTGGTGCAATGCTTGAAAGAGGAAGTGGGGATCGTTATAAGGAGATCGGGATAGTTTTGGGACTTATGATTTCTGGTGTTGGTGGTGCAGTTGGGCTTGTTGCCGGTGGTTTGATAGGTGGTGTAATTGGAGAGATACTTGGAAAAGATAAAGTTTATGATTTTTCAAAAATGAGCCAGATTGAAAAAGTTGAGATACTTCAAAAACTTAAAGTAAGATATGGAGCGATAAAAGGTTAAAATTTTTGATTTGGAGGTGGAAATATGGAAAAGTTTAAACTTGTCTCAAAATATAAGCCAACGGGAGATCAACCTAAGGCTATAAAGGAGCTCACGGAGGGAATTTTACGAGGTGAAAAATATCAAACTCTTCTTGGGGTCACGGGCAGTGGCAAAACCTTTACACTTGCGCATGTCATAGCAAATGTGAATAAACCGACGCTTGTAATATCTCACAATAAGACATTAGCTGCGCAACTTTATGGTGAGTTCAAAAGTTTTTTCCCTGAAAATGCGGTTGAATTTTTCATAAGTTATTACGATTATTATCAGCCCGAAGCTTACATACCTGAGACGGACACATATATTGAAAAAGATGCTGCGATAAATGATGAGATTGACCGTTTGCGCTTAAAGGCGACAAGCGTTTTGCTTGAAGGTAGAAGAGATGTTATAATCGTTGCCTCTGTAAGTTGTATTTATAACATTGGCTCGCCAGAGGAATATGCAAGGCAAATTATCACAATAAAAGTTGGAGATAGAATTGATAGAAATTCTCTGCTTTACAAATTGATGTATATTCATTATGCGAGAAATGATTTTGAATTTACACGCGGGACTTTCAGAGTTCGCGGTGATGTGGTTGAAATTTTGCCCGCTTATGAAAATGAGGAAGCCATAAGGATAGAATTTTTTGACGATGTGATTGAGAAAATTTCATACATTGACAGATTAACAGGTCGCGTGATAGGAAGGACAAACGAAGTTGTGATTTACCCTGCAAAATACTTTATAACAGATAGACCAACGCTTGAAAGAGCGATCAAAAGTATAGAAGAAGAACTTGAACAAAGATTAGCAGAATTGAGAGCACAGGGAAAGTTTCTTGAAGCCCAACGTCTTGAAAGCAGAACGAGATTTGATATTGAAATGATGCGAGAAATTGGATATTGCAAAGGTATTGAGAATTATTCAAGACATCTTACAGGTAGAAAACCCGGCGAAAGACCTTACACTTTGATTGATTATTTCCCGAAAGATTTTTTGATGATAATAGATGAATCACATGTCACAATCCCACAACTTCGCGGAATGTATAACGGTGATAGATCGCGAAAAGAAACTTTGATTGAACACGGGTTCAGATTGCCTTCTGCACTTGATAACAGACCTTTGAAGTTTGAAGAGTTTGAGTCGTTGATAAATCAGGTTATATTTGTGAGCGCAACCCCCGGAGATTATGAACTTGAAAAATGTAAAGGTGTTGTCGTTGAGCAAATAATAAGACCGACTGGATTGCTTGACCCTGAAGTGGTTGTCAAGCCGACGAAAAATCAAATTGACGATTTGATTTCCGAGATAAGAGAAAGAGTTAAACGGAAAGAGCGAGTTCTTGTCACAACTTTGACGAAACAGATGGCAGAAGACCTTGCAGAATTTTTGCAAGGCATTGGGATAAAGGTTAGATACATTCATTCAGACATTGATGCTCTTGAAAGAGTTGAAATTTTAAGAGACCTTCGTCTTGGTGATTTTGATGTTCTTGTTGGGGTTAATCTTTTGAGGGAGGGGCTTGATTTGCCGGAGGTTTCACTCGTTGCGATACTTGATGCAGATAAAGAAGGTTTTTTGAGGTCTGAAAAATCTTTAATTCAAATTGCTGGAAGAACTGCAAGAAATGTAAACGGAAAAGTTATTCTTTATGCGGATAAGATAACGAAATCAATGCAAAAGATGATAGATGAAACGAACAGAAGAAGAAAAATTCAAATGGAATATAATGAAAAACACGGCATCAAGCCCCAAACAGTTTATAAGACAATTGAAGATATACTTGCAACAACTATCGTTGCAGATGTAAAACCGAAGTATGAAGTCAAAGAGCGAACGAAAATTTCAATTGTGACAGATATCGGATTAAAATTTATGACGCGTGAGCAAAAACAGGAACTCATTGAACAATTAAGACGGGAGATGATAAAAGCAGCAAAAGACCTTGAATTTGAACGAGCAGCCGAACTCAGAGATGAAATTCAAAGATTGATGAGTATGCTGAATTGAAAATTAAAATAAAAATTGCAGGCGTATGTCAAAAAAATTTATGTTTTTACTTTTCTTAATTTTAATTTCCTGCTCTCAGAAACCGCAAATGATACCTCAATCACTTGGGAAATTAAAACTTGACAAGTATCTTGTCGGAAAAGAAGCAAGCGAAATGATAAATCGTATGCACATAGGTGGTGATGTTGCCGGGGATAAAAACGAAGTTGGGTTTTATTCGCTTGACACTTTGAAAGCAACTCTTTACATTTCAAAATTTAAAAATCAAAAAAACGCAGATGAAAAACTTACGCAGATGTTGATTAAAATCGCACACGGCAATACGCCATTTGTTTTGCATAATCAGGTCAATGTCGGGGGTAGAAAAATTTATCTTGCTTTTGGAATGAATCAATCGCACTACATTTATACAGATGGAGACAAATTAATATGGCTTGCGGTTGATTTTCCAATTTCGGTTGAAACTTTACACTCTCTTTTAAAACAAAAAAACTGAAAAACTATGTATAAACCCATTTCACAGACAAACATACCGGGAGCGAAACTTTTAAAGCGTGGGAAAGTCCGCGATATTTACGAAGTTGACGACAAACTTTTGATTGTCGCAACGGATAGAATCTCTGCTTTTGATGTTGTTCTGCCAAATCCGATTCCTTACAAAGGTTATGTTTTGAATCAAATTTCCGTTTTCTGGTTTGATTTTCTTAAAGACATCGCAAAAAGTCATTTTATAACATCTGAGATTGAACATTTTCCGGATGTTTTCAAAGAAAATCCAGAGCAAGTTGTTTATCGTTCAATGCTTGTCAAAAAGACGAAGCCATTGCCTGTTGAGTGTATCGTTCGCGGTTATATATCGGGTTCAGCGTGGAAAGAGTATAAAAGAGATGGTTCTGTATGCGGTATAAAATTGCCAGCGGGGTTGAAGGAGTCGGATAAACTTGATGAGCCGATTTTTACACCTTCAACGAAAGCAGAAACAGGACACGATGAAAATATAAGTTTTGAAAAGGTTGTTGATCTTGTTGGGAAAGAGGTTGCGGAGAAGATTCGTGATTTGAGTTTAAAAATTTACATTGAGGCGGAAAAATACGCAAGGGAAAGAGGGATAATCATTGCGGATACAAAATTTGAATTTGGGATCGATGAAAGCGGAGAAATAATTTTGATTGATGAAGTTTTAACTCCTGATTCATCTCGTTTTTGGCCTCTTTCTGAGTATGTCCCGGGCAGGGCGCAACCTTCTTTTGATAAGCAATATGTCAGGGATTATCTTGAATCTTTAAACTGGGATAAGAAACCACCTGCGCCAGAACTTCCTGAAGAAGTTATCCTTAAAACAAGCGAAAAATATCTTGAAGCATACAGATTGCTCACAGGCGAGGACCTCTTGAAGAAAATAAACATTTGAGAATGGAAACAATTGAATTTTTGAAAACATTTGCTCTTATTTTCGGTGTTTCAACGCTTGTCGTTTATTTATTTCATAAGTTAAAAATTCCCGCTGTTGTTGGA
>Ga0105162_1001077_pt1 | contig 16368 bp, 27 predicted proteins | sample JNZ201metaG_FD_81532 | JGI IMG/M metagenome (GOLD analysis project Ga0105162, IMG submission 81532) | Hot spring microbial communities from Jinze hot spring, China to study Microbial Dark Matter (Phase II) - JNZ 20120812A | ecosystem: Environmental > Aquatic > Thermal springs > Hot (42-90C) >...
AGTATCGCCACCCTACTTTCCTCCTCCCTACCAATAAATCCAGAAGCCAACTCATATTCAAGTTTACGAATACTTTCCAAACTTTCACCCCCAAAAAATATATGTTAAAAAATATATTTAAACTTTTCGTTATATTTAGCAGTTGCTAAATAATTTTAAAATCAAACACATTATTTGATTCCAGCATATAGGCATTTAAAAAGGAATTTAGGCTGTTATGTATGGTAAGCGTGGCATAGGCAATTTCTTGCTTGCCACCCAATTTATAAGTCCTACTTCATCCAGATATTTCTTACGTGAATCCTTTCTCCCACACCACACAGTAAACGGTGTAAGTGAGTCAAGATAGTAGAGCATCTTATATCTGCTTGTCAATACGACAGTATAACTTATATAGTAACTTACACCCCTCTTAGAGTATTTCAAATAAATTGTCTTAACAAAGTCGCCATCTTCACCAACCTTTATCCAACCCATGTTACTCACCCCAAAAAAGATGGAAATAAAATGTTTAACTGTACTTAGCATTGGAATTACGGTGGATTTTCTTTTCAAGTTCAAATTCCTCTGGTATAATCACATGCTCTATCAAGCAGTCTGCACATAATCCACTTCCAATCACATTGTACAGTTCTTTTGCTTCTTCTTCAGTTTCGGCTATCAGATAGAGGTTTTCGACTCGCCAATTACAAAATCCACATTTCTTATTTTCAGCTACCTTGAATATTCTAGCCATAAAACACCCCCAAAAATGGGGAGGAAAAGAGTAAAAGTAGAATGGATTTCTTGTCGCATAAGGCTATTACTTCCTCTGACCAAGAATATCCTTCAGCTGGAATCCATTGTGAATGTATAATTAATCCGCCATTTAAATCATACACCTTGTTTTTAAAGTAGCCAGTTGCATCATGGTTACTTTCAAATTCAGCAAATGGAGTCATCTCTAAGAGGCTGTCTCTAATGGATTCAGCTCTATCAGAAGTTATAAGTTTCTCATCGTTTCTCCTATGATAGATAACCTCTATTCCCTTTATCAACTCCATTTTCTCCATTGGATTCATACTTTTCACCCCCTCCTAAGTGAAGCTTCAACCATTAATGCTCCAACAAGTATTATGCCAGTAAACAATATAAACAATGACGTATATACTATGACTTTAAAGGATATTTCAACCCATCCCCCAGTTCTAATGTCATTTAGACATATATGTGTCAGTATGGAGATGGCAATTAAGCCAGCAAGTATGAGCGTTAAACCTAGGAAAAGAAGCTTATCTTTAGCTTTCCCCTTACTCAAATGTTTCACCTCTTCTTCAGAAACTCTTTAACTTCACAGTATCCATGCCTTGAATCAATGGTTTCACTCCAGAACATGCATTTCTCAGTAAGACAATATTTCACAGTCCTCAGAGCGATGGAAAATAGTGGGCATACCTTGCCTTCAGCTTGACTCTTCTCTAAACTCATTTCCCACCCCAAAAAAATATGTTAAAAATTATATTTAAACTTTTCCTTTCTTCAACAGCTGCTATAATATATGTGTATGTCAATGCTTTTGTCTTATGAATTCATCGAAATTCCTCAGTAGTTCCTCTATCTTCTTAAGTTTATATGCCTCTGAGTTTATGTCATATATTGTCGTCAATATGTTTGCACGAGTATATACTGAGCCATCATCCCTCTTATAGACTTCAACCCATATGTATGGTTCTCCACCATGCCATATCTTTCCTCCACCATAGAAGTACTCCATAAAGTCCTCATTGCTTAGGCATAGAGCATCATTTGGGTAATGTGCACCTATAGACCACACTTCTACAGGCGTTATGAAGCCCTTCCTCGGCGGGATATCCCTCGGTCTATGCCAGAAGAACCATGCCTCATCAGTATATCCACACTTTGGACATTCCACATCCCACTCAAAGTCATATTCTGAGAACTCCTGTTCACACCCGCATTTTGGACATTTAAGTATGACAACTATCATTTTATCACCCCCAAATAAAAGGGAAGGTAAATTGAGTTATTTTGGTATGAAGACGTAGGTTTTAATCCCATTTACATCGATTTCCAATACTTTACCAATCTCATACGGAACTTTATGCATAGCTTCTTTAACAATTCTTGGAATTTGCTTCGCTACTTTAATTGTGATGAGACCATCCTCACCTCTACATAATGTTTCAACTTCTGTACCTAGAAGATTCTCTACGAAGGTAAGCCAATCCACTTCTTCACTATATAAACCTTCACTCATATATGTAATTAGATATGGGTCTTTTGTAGCTATATAGACATAGTAGTAAGTTTTACCCATTTAATACCACCCCCAAAATAAAAGGTGTGGGTGATTATGGTTGATAGAGTCGTTTGTGGAATTGTTTTCGAGCAATAAATAGTTCACTTTTCTTCATTACATATCTCTTCCACAGGTTTTCAACCATTTCCTCTGGTATGATACGCTTTAAAGCTTCTTTCAATGACTTTTTGATTTCTAATGGTAGTTCCCTATGTAAATTAAGCCTCTTCTGTAGTTCTCTACATGCTTCTTCATCGTCAATCCAAATCATAATCTTCATATGCATGTCTCCAAGCAATCTTCGTCTACCAACTTGGAATCTTGCAATTTTTATTTTGCCAGCTCTATTCATTATCTTTAAACGCTCATTAACGGATGCCCTTGATGATTGAAGCTTCTCCGCTAATTCATCGATTGTACATATATAGACTCCTCCACCATCCCTAACCAATTCCATCAACTTCTGTTCTAAACGTGAAAAACATCTACTAGGTCTTATTTTGAGCTTCAGCATCCTTGCCTGTGAACATACACTACCTTTGGTTCTACCCAGTTTTTCAGCTATTAATCCTATAGGAATCTTACCGTAATTCTGCTTTAGGAATTCAACTTCACCTACTGTCCAAACTTCATATTTTCTAACACGCAACTTCAATTCTCTAGCCTTTGAATATATGCTACTTATAGTTCTACCCAGCGTTTCAGCAATCATTTTCACACGTCTTTCACCATAGTTCTGCTTTAGGAATTCAACTTCTTCAGCAGTCCACTTCCTAAATTTCCCAGCTTTCTGTAGTGGTTGAAGGTTTGTTGAATCACTCATTTCCCTTCACCCACATCTCTTGAATTGTGATTTCTGAAGCCAAACATTTCACTTATCATCTTCATCATCACCCTTCTAGCCTTTGGTTCTACGCTTGGATTAATTCTTGGATTAGTTAAACCCCATACATACACATTGGCTTTTTTGCTTCTATCTCTAAACCATGAATATGCATGAAGCATTTCAACACCCATATCTGAGTTTCCCCTACCAGCCCATAAATCTAAGACTATGGTATCATATACCTCTGGATTTGAGTTGAAGACATCATCATGTATTACTTTAACTCTATTATCATTTGGCAGTAAGGGTTGAATGAGCTGTATAACGTCGCCATCAATTTCATAGACATCTATACTTTCAACATCTTTATTTGATTGTAATGCATGGATGATGAGTCCAAGCCCTAGACCGCCAATCAAAGTCTTACCCCTACAGCAATTCGCTAATATGCTCATTCCAAACCAATGTAATGGGTCATCAACCATAACATCCCTTCTACCAATCTTTAATACTGTTATCTTAATTGGATTCATAACCTTGAAGAATGCGAATCCACCTACACCTTCCATGAGATATAGACCCTTATCATATTTAGCCCTTGATATCCTTGCACGCCCAAACCTTTTAACTGGATACTTCGATGCTGGAGTCTCCCACTCATATACCTCAAGGATATAACCTCTCCTAACAATCCTCATTTATAACCCCCAAAAATTTAAATGAGTTTTTCAAGTAGTGTTTGAAGCTTCTTTTTAAGTATAACTTCCTCTGGGGTCTGCATCCCCTCATGTTCAATGCTTATTTTCACTCCCACCTCTTGCTCAACAGCCTTAATTACTGAACCATTCTTCCCAATTAATCTCCCAATGTCTCTGAAGTGTTGCTTCGGAACTTTCAATATTACCTTTCCACCTTCAAACCTCACCTCTGACATTTGAACTATAAATGCTAGGAGTGGATTTATTTTTCTATATGCTTGGAAGATTCTCTCCTTTAAATCTAAGGCTTTATCATAGGTTAAGCTGTATTCCCAAAGATTATCTTCAATGCTCCTCGAAATCCTCTCAACATCCCTCTTACTGAAGAAGCCATTGAACACAGCCTTGTCCCCATCGATTTCCACAGTTCCCCTTGGAAGTGTAAAGGATGTCTTTGGAAGCTTAAATGATAGAAATGATGTTCTAACAGTTGAAATAGATGTAATGCTAACTGGTTGCTCAATGCTCTGCATTATCTTGCCATCCTCATACCAATATTTCTCATTGAATAGGAAGTTCGTTAGAAATGTTAAACCACTTTTATGATATGCCATGTCAATCCTAATCCTAGAGTAGTCTTCACCATAATTCTTCCTAAGCTCAATCAATTCCTCAAATTTCTTTTCAACGTCAAATTTAACTCTAACATGATATCCCCTATGAGTCTTGAAGATTTGAGCATCTGGGAAATCATCAACGACATCTATAACCTTAGCCCTATTATAATTGTCATCACCATCAAAGTCAAGCGTTAAAAATGACATCCTATACTTAAGAATCTGCTCAGCCAAAGAATCTGGAACATTACAGTAAAAGTTTCCAGCAGAATCCTCCCCCTTAAATTCTACAATCACATGATAATCCTCTGAGACATCTATCGGCAGCCTTTCACGTCCAACATAAACTGGATTCACATCCCTTGAAAAATGCTTTTGAATCTCGTTTCTAGCCATTTCAAAAGCCAAGTATGGAGCAAAAACATTCCTTGAAAATATGTGAAGTGCATGTGAGTAGAAGTAGGAGTAGCTATACTTCAACTCCGTGAAAACCATAGTATGATACATGTCAATCCCCCAAAAAAGAGGATTATGTTTGAAAGAGCATCTCCCTCGTTATTACTGGAACAGTCCTATATCTCCCACCAGAAAACTGATATACTTGAACTTTGAAATGGCTTAAACCAACCAGCTGACCAATCTGAAATGCAAGTGCAAGAGTGCCAGATAAGACAAGATATACAATTTCACCATCCCTTGAAGCCTCCCTAATAGCATTATAAACTTCAACAGCAATCCTCGGAGTTTCATCCTCAAGAATCGGTCTAGGATAAGAAATAACTTTAAACGGCTCACCCAACTGCTCTCTAACCTCCTTTTGAATTGGTCTACCAACTTCAACAACAACAATTTTCAATTTTATCCCCCAAAAATATATGTTAAAAAATATATATAAACTTTTCGTTTTATTTAGCAACTGCTAGAATAAATGTTTTAGATTAGTTTTTGCTTCATTTGTTCTAATTGGAGTTTAAGTTTTAATTGGTTTAATTGTTCTTGGAGTGCTTGAAGTTCAACTTGCTTTTGTTGAATTACTTCTTCCAGCTGTTTAATTTGTTGTTCAAGTTCTAGTGTTGCTGGTATTTGAGTGATGGTTGTAGGAATTATCTTTTTGAAGAATTCCTCAAATTCCTTTGTGATAAGTGGCACTTTTATTATTATTCTAGCGTAATTCCTTTTTCCAATAATAGCCTTTGCATAAATGTATTTCTGTAGAATTGGGTATTTCGCTTTAATCCTCTTCTCCCATTCAAAGCTTATCGCCCAAGCCTGCTTGTCAAAACAGCGGAATCTGGAATCTACAATTATCTTTAATATTTTAGCTTTCGCCGTATCTATGAAGCGTTCATGGTCTCCCTCAAACAATTCATATTCAACATCGAAGATTTTTACACGTCTATCAACATTCTGCAATTCTGAAATAACTGCTTTAACGCTAGTATTCACAATTTCATTTTCACATGCATTGGCTAAACCTATCTTATCCATTTTTTCCTTAAAGTCATTTTCATCATAAAAGAAGCTGGTAACGGTTTGAAGCTCCTTAACCCTTGTATGTAAAGTGTAGGCAATATCCTTCGGCTTCTTCTTCAACCAAATCTCTCTACTTGGCGTTATATAGATTGGATAATCACTACTATCAGTATCAGTATAGAAAACCAAATCTTCAACTGTATTTATATAACGACTATCACTCATTCTCTCCCCCAAAAAAGGGGTTTAAGAAGTTTTTTTCATTATAGATGCAATGCAATATGGCTCTATTTTTTCAAGGCAAGTTTTTAAGTCTATTTCACCATTTAAGTATTTGTCTAAATATTTTCTTATATCGCCCATTCTTAAATCGGCGGATGATAGAGCACAAAGAAATTTATATACTTCATCTGGAATATCTACGAGTATTCTGCCATATCCATAGAAATCTAAGATTCTAAATTGCTGTAAAAGTCGTTTAAATATCTCCCTCTTCCTCTTGGTATTTCGTTCAAAGAGAAACTGAACTTCTCTATTTGAATCATAGAAGATAACTTCCCAGCGATTCCCCTGTATTATTCTAATCAAGATTTATCCCCCAAAAAAGTGTTTATTGTTTACAACTCAGTCTTTTAGCCATCAATTTGAGGGATGCCTCTTCCTTCATAGCGTTTATTTGCTCTGCAAGTTCTGGGAAAAATATCGTTAAATTAGTGAGTTTCACCAAGACTTTATCATCGTTCCTACTAATTCTACACTTAACCCATCGCTTTAAACTCTTCAGTATTTCTTCCTTAGAGTTTAAGCCTTTGAGATAATCTTTGGCAAGCATTTGAGATATCATCCATAAACTTTTAAATCGATTATATTCCTCACAGTTATTAGCTTTTTTCAACGCTTGCTCATAGAATTTGCTGTAAAGAACTTCAAGCCGCTCCCACGTCTTATGTAATGGGCAGTAGGCTATAGCTAGGGGATGAGAATCTTTAAAGAATCTCCCAGCCTTTATAAACTGCTTCCTCTCCTCCTTCTTCAACTTCTTGAATTCATTCCATGTTATAATCCTGCCATCATTTGGATTATACCAGAAGACAATGCCATAATACTTACCATATCCACGTACAATTCTATATTCCATTTAACCCCCCAACATGGGGAAAAGAAAATGATTCTAAACATCAATCTATTAACTCAACGGTTATAGTATAAGTATGTACTCTAAGTTTAAGTTTGTCAAGGTAAACCTTTAAATCACTAGATAAATTTGTTTCATCTAGGATTTGCTGAACTTTCAACTTAGTTTCTTCAGTAATCTTCTTGCAAACCTCACATTGCTGTCCTAGGAGGCATTTATGGTCTGGCTTCTTAACCCTTACTTTAATCTCCACCCATACTGGGATGTATTTATCTCTCCGTACACTTACATTTCTATACCCGAAGTGTTCTGCCAATGCCTTCTTAATCAATCTATTCCTAGTTTTATAGGAGAGATATCCCTTCTTAAGGATTTCAGCTATCTTTTCAATTTCAATCATATCGCTCCCCCAAAAATTGTTATGATGAAGAGATGGTTATGGTTTAGGTTTAATATTCTTTGCAATTAGTATCGGTTGCAAAGCTTCTTCAACTCTATCAAGGAATTCCTTTACCTCCTTCACCTTTTCCCTCTCCTTTTCCCTGAAATTCTTTACTGCATTGATAAGTTCTTCCACATTGTTGAATATAATTTTAAGCATGGATACAGCACCAACGTCATCTTCACCATAATCCCAAGAGCCATCCTTATGTTTATGTAGAAATCTTAAACCAATTAAATCTATCCCATGTTCCACATGCTCTTCCCTTGAACACTTAAATTTTATTGGGGCAACAATCTCATATCTCTTGATTTTCTCATATGTAAAGATGCTCCTTAGAGCTTCAAGCAATCTTTCAGCCCTCTTTATTTCTTGCTCATAGTTGCTTCGCTCAATTATTGCATTCTGGAATTCTTCTTCTAAATCGACGAGGCTCATTTCCACCCCCAAAAATTGGAAAGTTAATTATTGGAAATTTTGATGAATCTCCATCCATCAATGTTTACTTCACTCTTAGTGGAGCATATGACTGCCATAGATGATTTAGCGGCAATATCATTAAACGCTTTAACGGTTCTAGGAAGCTTTAAATCAAATATGTCCATGTCGCTGAGAATCACAACAATATCTCTTGGCTTCATTTTTTCAAGAACTGTCTTTAATGCTGGTAAAATTACTGTTCCACCGCCACCCCTAATCTTTTTCACCACTTTATTTATAACGTCTGCTTTATTTTTTGCATTTATGACTTCATGGACATCGACATCCCAGACAATCACGGTAACAGAGGAATTGCCAGCTATACTGTATACTTCACTTATAAACTGTGTAAGCTCTTTCCTGCTTATGCTTCCACTTGCATCAATAAGTGTCCAAACCATTGGATAGGTGTAGCGTCTAAGACCTGGGAAATCGCTATGCTTCCTTGATGGACGCTTCCACGTTGAGACAACAGTTTTACCGAACCCAGTTTTTAATGCTTGCTTCAACAGGCTTCTCCAATCAACTTTTGGCTTCAGTATGTCATCAACAATCCTCTTTAACCCAGCTGGAACATTGCCAATGGACTTCTGTAGGTCATATGCCCTTGCAATAAAATCCTTCCACTTCTCATTAACTTCCTCTCCATCCTCCTCTTTACCATCCCTGTAAATTGAGGGGTCGCCTTCCTGTAGAACTTCTCCCCTTGCCTCATCTTCAACGTTTAAATCCCTTTCAAAATTTGGAATTTTCCGTTTTCCATCAGCCTTAGACTGCTTTAAGTCTTCAATCTCCAAGTTATTGCCTGTATATCCCTGCTTCTCAAATAGCCTGTAAATCTCCTCTTTACTCATCTTTTTAAAATCATCGTAATTTATACCTAAATTCATGTACATCACTATTTCCCATAGTTTAGATAGACTTACGCAGAATCCCTTTATTTCTTCAGGTGTCTTTAGAAATTCATTTATCATATCATTATTGACGGCGTCAGTAACGCAGTTCCACAGCATCCTATCCCTTGACTCCATCCTTCTATGGTCTCTGAACGCTATATGCAATGTCTCATGTGAAAGTATCCATGCCTTCCCCGCCCAGCTAAGACTTCTCCAGAATGTCGGTGAGAGAAGCATTACCCCATCCTTATTGATTGCGGCTGTCTTCACTTCATCAGTCAATACTATTCTAACCCTACTCATCAAACTTGAGATGAATGGTGCAACTACCGTTAATGTTGCTTTAACCTTCTCATATTCACCCTTAATTTCATCCATAGTAAACCCCCAAAAAATGGGAATGTTATGTTGTAATTTCATTGGGAAGCCTTGCTAATTTCACTTCTTATGTTTATTGCTATATCACTTAAAACATCCCTATAACTGGCGTTGTACTGGAAGAGATTCCATAGAAACTTCGATAGCATACTTCTCTTCATGCACATACAGGTCATCACTAGAAACTCATGTCTCACACTAGACATCTTATCAATCAATGGAAACGCCTTATGCATATTCTTAGCGTTCTGAGAAATCCAGTTTGCCAGCATTATTGGAACCATATACTTGCCATCGAAGCTTAAAGATTCAAATTTCAATGGGTTACTGATTAAATCCTCAATGTCAAAGCTAAGCTGGAGAAATGCATGGAACTTTCTTCCAACCTCTTCACCTACCAAGCCAATGATATCCTCTAAACCATCAAATCCTTGATACAGGTCAAGTGCCAGCCAAGTCCAACTCCTAGGAGTTGGAAAGTTTTCCAACCCCTCTGGCTCCTTTGGAACTCTTAAGAAGTAGTTTTCATCCCTGAATCTAACCAGAAAAGCATAAACTCTCTTATCCCACTCATCACCATACCTTTTATTCATCCACTCTGCCCACTCATCAATTGCCGCTGGAGACACCTTTATGATTTTAAATCTATTGAGCAATGGGTTATGTAGCATCCGAACAATCGTTCCAGCATCTTCAGGTCTGTTGCCTGCGGCTATTACCAATGTATCCTCACTTAGCTTCGTTAAACCAGCAATTTTATCTAGGACAAGCTGTGGAGTTATTGCCCATACATCCTCTCTCTGAATCCATGTTATTTCATCCAAGAATAGAATACCTGGGGAAGCTGAATGCAATACTGCCCATAGTAGCGGGTCATAGTAGGTTATGCCGTCCCTAGACCTTGGGATGCCAGATAAATCGCTTGGCTCAATAGTGCTTAATCTGAAGTCTGTGAAGACAAAGTACTTATTGGCATTTGCCAAGACATCATCTATCTCAAGCTCTCCACTACTGTTGATAACGAATTTCCTAAGCCTTGGAGACCATCTAACAACCACTTTTAGAAATTCCAATTCCAATCTCTTGGCAATATCCCTTCCAGCCTCTTCAACAACTGTACTCTTACCAACACCTGGAGCACCAAGTATCAATAGCCCATATCTCCTCTCCTTCCTCCTCTCACTAAAATAATGTTTAACTATGTAATTTTTCAATTCACTTATTTTCATTTAAACCCCCCAAAATATGTGAAAAAGTATGTAAACCTTTGGTTCAATTTAGCATATGCTAAAATTTTAAGTGTAATCCATGTATGAGTAGAAGGATACCTCACTTTTGCATTTTTCACATACTAACTTGTATTCCCATGCTTTTGGGTTTTCATGTTTTGGTATGGGCTTCCAGTACTCTGGGAATTCATTGACTTCTTTCATTTCATCGTTGGTTAAATCCCACATTTCCCAATGATGTCCGCAGTCGTTTGTACTTAGTCTTGTGCATTCACATGACGCACTAAGATAGCACATTGCATCTTCAAAACTCATTAATACTTCTTCATCTCCAAGTTTGAAGAAACGTGGCTTCGTGTATCCGCCTCTAATATCACAGCCGTTATGTATTTGTAGAATAATGTAATAGTAGTCTTCATCAATGCAGAATGTTATGCCTTGCAATCCTTGTGATAATAGATTATCATGATTATACGTATTCCAGACGCTTACAACCTTGAATCCATATTCATCTTCAAGTATTTCACTTGCAAATTCCTTCATTAATGCGAACCATGAACCTCTCTGGTTTTCTGCGAACTCGTAGAACTTTCTTTCCAGTTCTTCGCATAGTTCATCACGCTCTAAGAATGCAGTTAAATGGTGAAATACATTTATTGTTGCATTAACCATGCCATCATCCCAAACAGTTACATTAACACTTGGCAGTCTTCTAAAATCACTAATCTTCCTATTGTCTTCCCAATGTCTGCCATATATAGACCCAGAATCAAGTATGTGTGCACCAGTATTCTCTATTAGCATTTCATGTATTATCCTCTCAACCTCCGTGTAATCCATAGGAATCGGCATTTTCGGATTTTCCCTCTCAGCCCTCTCAGTTTCATGCATGCTTAAAGCATCAACTAGGAAACGTGTTGGATTGCCTCCCATCGCAGTAATTACAAGAGCAGTAAGCTTCTCAGCATCAGTTAATGGAAAATCTTTGATTGCCTCCTTTACAATTTTAACCTTTTCTTTGATATTCTCCTTTTCACCCATTTTTTCACCCCCAAAAAAGGAGGGGAAATGAGGGTTATTGACTTATAGCTTTTTGCCATTCCCTTTCAATCTCTTTCAACATTTTAAGCACTTGTTTTTTCGTCGCTTTAACTTCCCTTCTACACTTTGGATTTGTCAATAAATGTTTTAAGTATTCAAAACGTAAGCCAGTATGGAAACCACTATAATAGATTTTTCCCTTAATATCATATACCTCTATCCATGCATTCCATGGGTGTTCAGCTGTACTAATGTATGTTGGTAAATCAAACGTTCTAAAGTGTTCACACACTAACATTTTCCACCCCCAAAAATGTGTGGAAAAGGGTTTAGATGTGAGGGGACTAGTACCAAGGTATCAGACTTCCATTCCATTCCCTTATTGAAAGTAGCGTTTCAAGGTAAGATATGAGTTCAAGGGCTAGCTTAAATGTTTCCCCATCGCAAGAGACTTTACCGCCTAGAAACACATCCTTTAAACCACTAAGAATATCTTCAAGTTCTCTTCTTGAAAGTTTCTTGTAAAGTGAACGCCCAAGATATTCTTCAACAACTGCATTATATACTTTCCCTCTAAGCCAGCAATGAGTACCAAGAATCCCTATGATATGGCTAAGTTCATGGAAGGGGCATGGAGTATTACTGCAGTTTATAAGTCTCTTTCCATCCTTGTACTTGTAGGATATCTTAAGCTTTTTAACCCTAGCCAGAGATTTACATGGATAAGGTTGTGGAATATTATCCAAACCCAATGTTTCACCCCCAAAAATTATGTTGTAGGATTTATGATGAACATATATGTGTCATAATCACGTGATGACCCCAGCACTATTGCATAAGCTTTTCCATCTTTAAACACCGCTATAGGTTTAGAAACATTGTTTATAATCGTATTAATTTCTTTCGTTGGATACTTTCTCCATGATGTTTTATAGTAGTATGTGTTAGCGTTAAACTTGGACTTTGCAAATGGGATAGCATCCGAGAAAGGTTTAAGAACTAAGCCCTCCGCCCACTCAGGTGTATATTTTTGCACAAATTCAACTATTTCCCTTGGAACTTCTATTATACTGCCTTTACGCATGTACTTTTCAATTTGCTCTCTAATTTCCTCAACAGTAAATCTTGGCTGAATTGAACTGGCAAATACACCCATAGCATAATAGCACTTTACATACTTAGAATACTGTGTAACTTCCACTTTAGCCATAATCTTATGTTCAAGATAATCTTCAATTTCCTCAATTTCCTCTTGATGTGAAATTGGAATAAACATATTGTTTTGAACAACATAGTACTGGATTTCTGGTTCACCTTTACGATAAAACCCATAGGCACGAACAATTGTGTTTTCTGGATAATCTTTTGCATTTAGCGTTATCCATCCCAACGTCTTCTTGCTACTTACCCAATCCCAATCCACTTTTTCTCTGGGACTTTCCCAACTTGATGAATCTGGCTTTTTAATTAAAACAAAGTATGAAATACCATAACCGCTACCCGTTTTACCACTACCAACCCTCAACTTCAAAGTTTCCAAGCTTTCCACCCCCAAAAATGGGAGAGTTTAGGTTATTACTTGCCCAATTTTGTACTCTGGGTGGTGGCTTATAACCACTACATAACCTCCAGCTGAAGCATCATAAACCGCTATTGCCTTATTAACAAGGTACGATAGCAAGTGGCAGAGGCTAATATACAACCATATAGGTGCATCACCCTTAATCTTAATCAAATCTTTTCTGTCATAAAGAAACTCCGAAGTAATTAAATCAACCAAGTATAGCAAATCATCAGGTGAAATATCTCTAACATTAACTACTATTTCATTTCCCTCAACCCTATAGCAATCAAACATGTAACCCCCAAAAGGGTTATAAACTATACAAGTAATGGTAAGCCGTAATCAAGCAGGCGAACTGGATTAGTATTCCAAAGCAACGCTAAGATATGTGTACACTTTTTCCTACCATGTTTTGAGCATGTGTAACTGTACATTTTTGAATATCCACCAGTTAAATCATCATAGAACTTCCATTCCTCATATTTAACGGTTGCATCTCCAATTTTCCATATTTTTTCATCCTCTTTTTCGCTTATCAATATTGGTTTAGGCAATGAATCCAGAATATCCTTCAACTCTTCGATTGCTACAGAGTTGGTAATCCACCTTTTGTTCGCATATCCATCAACATAAACTTCCCTTAACTTACCGCCACAGTTACCGCATCTCCATCCATAATCATCGAACCATGAAAAATCATCGGGTTTCTCATGGTACTTTTCTGGTGGGTTAATTTCACCACACCTTTTACACACTTTGTAAACAAATCTCTCTTTAGTTTCAATCTCTGCCCTCTCTGAGAGAAACTCAATTTCCTTGAGTATTATTTCATCACTCATTTTTACCCCCCAAAAAAGTTTGATTGGTTTATGTTAAATTAGCCATTTTGTTTTGATGTAGTAATGAGTACGCCTACAATGATAGCACATTGCCTTTGCAATGGTATGTCTTACTGCGTTCTCATAAACCTTTGGAACAATGACAAGTTCATCTTCTGAAGACAATAGTTCTTCTTTCCATTCGCTTTCTTCAACAAATTTCAAATCGTTATTTTCTTCTAATGTAAAGTATCCTTTGTCCACGTGTACAAATATTGGTTTTACTGAACCTCTAAGCCAACCAACATATACCCATACAATTGGCTTACCCAATTCCCACAAAGCATACCCATGTTTCCCACAAGCCACACCAGTACCAAACTTCAGAACTGGATTACCATTAACATCACACCAAGAATGTGCCCTTCCAGTATTTGAACGTCCTCCTCCCATCTCATAAACTAGCACCTTACCTTTGAAAAGTTCAAAGGGTCTTCCACTCATTTTCCACCCCCAAAAGAAGGAAAAGTGAATAGATAGGTTTATGTTTACTTGGCTACTCTACTTCACTTAGAACAAGCCAAAATTGTAATTTCGACAATTGCTGTTCGTCTAAGACAACTCCCTCTGGAAGTCGTTGTTTCAAGAAAAAGTGAACACCTTTATCTCCACTCTTCATAAAGACTGTTATTCGGTTTGATGGTATTTGAATTTCAAGTATTCTGGAGAGTAAGTTTGCAGTTCCTTCATGACCAATTGCACTTACAAAGCCATTTGACAAAATGCTTTTCGCTTCTTCGATACTAATTTTTCTAAACTTCACTATTGCCTCACTTACTTTATCAAAGTCGATTGGCGTAATTAAAGTGTTTAGAATATAAACAACCATTTTTCCAACCCCCAAAATAAAAAAGAGATTTATGATTTAAAGTAGCTTATTGGATATGGCGGTTTTTGTTTATTGAAGCTAACAATGAACAATGCACCGTAAATGTCAGCGTACCAATCATTTCCAATTTTCATCAATTTTATTGGAAACCCATCAAATTGTATTGTTGGATTGGAGCTATGGAATGTAACTATAGTACCCTTTGGTATCTTTACCGTAATTGTAGGAGTATTAATTGAGAAACCTTTTTTAAGTATACCGACTTTCAATCCATTCACCCCCATTTTTCAGCCCTCTGGGGTGATGGGGCTACCCCCGACTGATATGGGCTACCTAAAGGTAGCCCATACGCTCCACGTGGGGAGAGACTCCTATGCCTAAGGCTACAACCGTTATCGCTTACCCCGACTTTTAGACGGCTTCGCCTTCATTGGCATAGGAGCCTAGAGCAGTCCCTACACTACCCCACATTGAGATGTGGGATAGTGTAGCCCTTACTGGAGGGTTCGGGCTCGCTCTCCCAAATAGGAGAGCTAAGGGACTCGCCCGCCACGTCGCCGTGGACTCCCCCAGAGAGCCGCCTAGGAGGCTGGGAAGGCTCGTAGCGTGGGCGGGGACACCCCCCTTCTTTACCGCTACAGACCTATCCCACACTAAGAAGTGTGGGATAGGAAGAAGGGTTCGCCTCCCATACTCCCCTAGGTGCGGGGATTTTAGCGTTAGAGGGGGTAAGCCTTGCCTCTGGGCTTTCCATCCCGCCCGACCGTCGCCGAATCGGGCTTTGGGAGAAAAGCCAGAGGAAAAAAGGAAAAGGAAAAAATTGCTTATTTTGTTTTGATGGCGTTTAGAATGTAGTCGCTTACTTCGGTGCGAGGCACTATTTTGATGCCAACCCTTTCAAACATCGCTGGGATAACTATTTTATCAAGATATGACAAAGCCTTGTTTAAGATAGCTATTTTTTGCATTTCTTCGCTTGTTTTCTCTTTCATTGCTTCCCTAATTTTTGCTAATTCTTGTCTTAGAGATAAGACCTCACTTCTAACGTCACTTCCCTTCTCTAAGTATTCGCTAATTTTCTCGGATATCGTTTTTGTAATTTCTTTCACTTTCTTCCTTTCTTCGCCAGTTTTCTTCAAGATTTGGCTTTGTAATAGCCTTTTTCCGAAGTAGTATCCGTATCGTTCTGCAACGACAGTTATAATTTCCTCATATTCTTTTTCTTTTGGCAGAACAACTTCCATAAAATCACCTCCAAGAATTTAGGAAGCTAAGAGGGGTGCTTACCCCCTCTAATATCGCTATCCCCCTTTTCCCCCATTACCCTATTACCCAATCCAAAAAATAGGGTTAAAATTTAATTTTCGTGAATTGTTAAATGCATTCCAAAACGCTGGGCTTTTAATGGAAGTTTTTAGAGCTTTGTACTGTGCATTTGTTATTCTAAAAACTACAAATGAACAATTTCCATCATGACTTTTTTCTTTGTGCAGTTCTATTAACTCGCTTAACAAATCCTTTGAACTGTCAAAGAGTAGGTGATTGCATTTTGTACATATTGCGATGAAAGGCATGTTAAACAC
>Ga0105162_1001080_pt1 | contig 16342 bp, 14 predicted proteins | sample JNZ201metaG_FD_81532 | JGI IMG/M metagenome (GOLD analysis project Ga0105162, IMG submission 81532) | Hot spring microbial communities from Jinze hot spring, China to study Microbial Dark Matter (Phase II) - JNZ 20120812A | ecosystem: Environmental > Aquatic > Thermal springs > Hot (42-90C) >...
AAGCGGGCCGGTCGTCTAGCATGGTTAGGACGTCTGCCTGACAGCGAGAACCGGGAGGCGCAGAAACCCTCTAAGAGGGTTCTGTAAGGTCGCCGGTTCAAGTCCGGCCCGGCCCACTTAAATTTTTAATCGCATTACTTAAATATTGGAACACACTTTTTTAATAATTGATTGTGTATAGGACTAAAGACCTACAAGAGTATAACGTAGGTTGAAGTCTCCAAAATATCCTTTTAGCATTAAAACTTTCAAGGAAACTTAAAACGAGCTCATTCCAGGTATCTCTGAACAACTTAACCATCCTAGTCAAGGATAGCGAAGCTTCATCCTTATGAACGTCTAAATCAACAGAAACGCTCATAACATGCTATGATTGACTTAAAACGTTTAAAGTTTAAAAACTTAATACAATACAATTTAGGTTAGGTGTTTAAATGAATGAGAGAGATCGTTTCCCATTCCCCGAAGAGGTAAAGATCCCCCCGGAGCTAGATGGATGGGAGGAGATGTACCCTCCGCATTACCTCTTCAGTAAGGAGAGGGAAGAGTGGGAGAAGAGGCACTTTTGGTACCGTGATAAAATTCACGGCCCGGATCCGATATACCCACTGGACCTAGTCTTTCATGAGGCATGGCAAGCGGCCTTATCCCAGTACACCACAAGAACATTCACAATACCTCCAGCCCAAGGAATAGCCCTAGGATTTTAGGTTGTTATCTCTATATATGCGCTGTTGAACCCCCTCCAGAGGAAGTATAAAGGAAAAAGCTGAACTTTTCAAAAAGCGCGTACTCGATTTTGTATTTAAGAAGTATGGCCCTGAAATGTGGGAGTTCTGGCTTAAGAAATTTAAAGAGCTTAGCTATAAAATGGCGCAGATAGAAGTACCTCAAGAGTTACCGAAGTGCGAAAGTGATGACGCGGTTTTTCCTAAGCCACGTGGATACTCAACGGCACATAAGCTTTTGGAGGCATGGAATGACTTAATAAACTATGTATATAGAGGGTGGCAATACTGCTTTGAGTACTTAAACCTAGCGTACTTGATGTTCGCGGATCTATGCAAAAAGCTCTTTCCTGGAATTAGCGATAGCGCCATAAGTAAGATGGTGGCTGGAGCCTACGTACAAAGGTCCCCGTGCGTACGTGCAGAGAAAGAGCTATGTAGGCTAGCTAGATTATCTATGACCTTATCAGGTGTACCTGAAGTTCTGAAGAAAGACGTGTCCGCTAAACAAAAAATAGAGGAACTTAGTAAGTTCGCTGAAGGAAGAATATGGCTTGAAGAATACAAAAAAATAGAGAATCCGTGGTTGTACGTTTCATGCGGTAGTGGATGGTACCATTACGAAAAAAAGTTGGGTAACCGATTTAGATACACCCTTCGGTTACCTTAAAAACTACATTGAAAAGTTAGAGAAAGGGAAAAGAATCGAAAGACAATTTGAGGAATTAAATAAGAAGAGGGAGGAAATAGTTGCTGAGTACCGTAAGCTTATAAAGATCGAGGAGGATAGGAAAGTGTTTGACGAGGCCTATGAGCTGTGTAGGAGGATGTACACATACGTCGAGGACCATTTGTTCTGGGTAGACTGGTTCCGTACGATTTGGTTTATGAAGGTAAGGGATTTTGGAAAACTTTTCACTAAGTACGGTTTTATAAATGAGGTTGACGACATATTCCTATTAACAGGTTCGAAATATCGATAATAATAGAGGATCTAAATGTGGCGTGGTCGTTGGGTGAAGGAGTACCCTCAAGAATTAAGTACTGGTTGGAAAAGGCTGAAAAACGTAAGAAGATTATAGAAGCAGCTAAGAAGTGGTCGCCGCCTCCAGCGTTAGGAATACCTCCAAAGGAGATTAGGGAGCCCTTCACGGTAATACTATGGGGTGTTACAACGGAAAAAGTAAGGGAATAGTTAAGAGAAGCTGTTATTAAATCGGAGGAGATATCCGAGATTAAGGGATTTCCATCCTCCCCAGGCCTTGCTATTGGAGCCGCTAGGGTAATTAGGCTAGTGGAGCAAATATGGGAAGTAGAACCTGGCGAGATCTTAGTGTGTCCAGCCACTAACCCTGCTTGGACGCCCGTATTTACAAAGATTAAAGCCGTTGTAACTGATATTGGTGGATTAACATCTCATGCTGCAATAGTAAGCAGAGAGTACGGTATACCAGCAGTAACAGGTACGGGCATTGCTACGTCCGTAATTAAAACGGGCGACATAATAAAGGTCGATGGAGACAAAGGGATAGTTATAATACTGAAACGAGCTAGCAGCAATCCAAACTCTTTTTATTTACCTCACCTTCCTTAGGTGAGGGACTTAATGAGCTACGTGTTAAGGTTTGACGAAATAGATAAATCATCCCTACCCCTTGTAGGAGGTAAATGTGCAAGTTTAGGGGAGCTAATTAAAGCAGGCTTTAGGGTTCCTCCGGGTTTTGCAGTTACTACTACTAGCTACCTTAAATTCATTACGGCGACAGGGATTAAGGATACAATACGCGAAATATTATCAACGGTTAGGCTCGACGACATTGTGTCGATTAACGCCGCCAGCGTAAAGATCCGCAATTTATTCGAGAGAGCTCAAATGCCCAAGGAAATCGATCAAGAGATACGAAGTAATTACCTCGCATTATGCAAAGCGTGCAGAATAGAGGATATACCGGTTGCGGTTCGATCCAGTGCTACGGCTGAAGACGTATCAACAGCGAGCTTCGCGGGGCAGCAGGAAACCTTTTTATGAGTCAGGGGGACTGATGAAGTCGTTAGCAAGGTTAAGATGTGCTGGTCAAGTTTATTCACCCCTCAAGCCATAAGCTATAGAATAAAGATGGGCTTTCCGCACGAAAAGGTTTTGATGAGCGTTGGCGTTCAAAAAATGATAAATGCTAAATCAGCCGGAGTAATGTTTACGTTAGACCCTACAACCGGCGATCTTTCTAGAATTGTAATCGAGGCTAACTGGGGCTTAGGTGAAGCTATTGTTTCAGGCTCTGTGAATCCTGATAGATTCATCGTGGATAAAGTGATGCTTGAATAAGCGCAAAGAAAATCTCCACTAAAACTGTAATGTCGGTTTTTGACCCAGCAAAAAAGAAGGTAATACTCGTAAATACACCGCCAGAGAAGCAGAATAGCCCTTGCTTAAGTGATGATGAGGTATTAGAATTGGCTAAATGTGGAAAACAAATTGAGAAGCACTATGGCTGTCCTCAAGATGTTGAATGGGCTATCGACCTCGATTTGCCCTTCCCTGAAAACGTGTTTATACTTCAAAGCCGCCCTGAAACGGTTTGGAGCCAACGTAAAAAAGAGGCAATCTTTCGTAATAAAAGCATAAACGACTTAATATGGGAAAGTGTCTTTAAAAGATGTTAAAACGGATGAATTAAGGTTAAAACCGCTTAGCATAAAAATGCTTGAAGCTGAACTTTTTCGATGTCTGGTAGTGTCTGAAACTCATAAGTACCTTGTTAGATTGTTACTAGTAAAAAGCAATAGATTATCAAGAGGTTCAAGCATTGCTCAATTCTATTAGCAAAGGTTTAATGTTCTAAGGGAAAAGCTCTTTCCATCGTGATTTAACCCTTTCTACTATACTTTTATCAAGCTCTACCAATATTGGCTTTTGTTTCCACTCATAGGGTATAGTAGCATCTATGATAATTCTTGAAGTTATAAGTCTAGCTTCAGGGTCTATTGGTAGCGATGGATCAAGAGGCGTGGATCTACCACGTTTTATAATCTCCGAACCTCTGTAAGGTTGGAATCTAACAGCTAAAGCCCAAAGTACTTGGGAGAGGTTCGTTGGATCAATATCATCGTCAACAACTATAACCGTTTTAAGTCCATAATGGCCCATCTCAGTTGATATGGCAGCCGTCCCAACTTGCATAGAGTGCCCAGGGTACATTTGTTTAATTGAGATTATGGCTACGAAGCGCCCGCAGGCTTCTGGTGGACAGTATACAGCTTTAAGTCCTGGTATACGCATTTCTTCAAGTTCGCTCCATAAGGCTGCGGTATGAGTTAACGACAAGATCATGTGCTGTTCTGTTACGGGCTTACCAACAGTTGTATGCCAGAAGATTGGGTTATTTCTGTATGTAACACAGTTAACCTTCATATAAGGTCTCTTAACGGCGCCAAGCCCTGAATAATAACCGGTGTATTCGCCAAACGGTCCTTCATCTTTTAAAGCTGAAGCATCCACTTCTCCCTCGATCACAATTTCAGCTGTGGCGGGCACTGGTAGATCTACCGTTTCACCCTTAACGACTTCGACGGGCTCTCCTCGTAGCGCGCCAGCATAGTCGTATTCTGAGCGTTCTGGAGGTATTCTAGAAGAGGACACAAGGAAAATTGCTGGATCCACACCAATACATACCGCAACTGGCATTGGCTCTTTTCGTTCAGCATACTTTCTTAACATTATCTCTGCATGCTTACCAATGATATAATTAGTCCCCAACGTTTGCTTATCTTGCAATTGTATTCTGTAGGTTCCTATGTTAACCCAGCCGGTTTCCGGGTCCTTTGTAATAGTGCAGCCTGTTGTAATATAACGACCTCCGTCACGAGGATATAAGTGAGGTATCGGAAATTTCGTCAAATCTACCTTGTTGCCCTCGTCCACATTTTCTTTACAAGGAGCCTTACTCTCCTTAATCCATTTTGGAGGTAAAAGTTTTTCAGGCTTCGTCCTTTCAACCCATTCTTTAATTAGTTGAATTAAAGAACTTGTTTTAGGCATGTCTAGAGCTATAGCCAGTCGACTGGTGGTAGTTATGGCACTAGTAAGAACTGGAGACGTATACCCTTTAACATTTTCAAATAGTAATGCAGGTCCAGATTGTTCCTCATTAAGTTTGGCTATGTGGTTTAGTTCAAGATACCAATTAACTTCGCTTTTTATTCTCCGTAGCTCTCCTGCTTCTTCGAGTTTAGCCACAAAATCTCGAATATCTTTATAAGGCATTTTATTCACCATAATACATAATCTAACTAATTATTTCTTTATAAAAATTTTGCTATCAGTTTGGAGTTATCGGCTAATCTTTTTAGATGTTAGATGTTTTTACATAAGGGTTTGTTTCGATTAGGGGAATCGGGTAGAAGCAGTTGAAAGCGTGGATTTAGAGATTGCGCAGCTACTCTTGAAGAGGAAAAGTTATAGAGAAAATAGCTCATGTTTAGAAGGTCTCACTAAAGACCATAGCTGAAGTTAAGAAGCGGATTGAAGCTGTAGCCATTAAATTCGACAAAAATAGGAAAAGCAATAATTGTAAAAGTAAAGCTACAAAAATCTGAAGGGGTTTCGCCTGCACTTCTCCAAATGATGCGGCTTTTAGGTCGTAAGAGCATAGAAGAGACTTTAAAAAAATACAAACGATTTCGCGACTAAACTGAACCTTAACATGCTATAATATTATAACGTGAAAAACGCCAGCATAACTAGTCAACTACTTTGAAGACAGAATAAATGCGCTGAAAAAGGAGATTGAAACCTTGAAAAATCAAAACGAAGATAAATTTGCCAAAAGCTGGACATAAGAGCACCATTAATGTAGCTGAGCTACAAAGTTGCAAAACAACAGTCAATTATTTAGGCAATTTATGAGACTTCATCAATATGTGTGTAATCACCTTCCTACAAGCGTTAGCGAAAATACATGGAGTTAACCAAAACTCCTTGAAAGCATAAAAACAAGCATTATCTGACTACATGGACTTAGAAATTTGAAGAAATCACCCTATAACTCTAAGCAAGAGATAAGCTGCATATTTTGTTAATCTCATTGAGGTTAACAATCATCCTTTGAGCTCTTTTCATCTTTCATAGAATGGGCATGCTAGGCACCATATTGACGTAGGCTTTATGTGAAGGTACTTCTTATCCTAGGCGCCTTTAAACCTCTCAACAACTCCAAAAAGGCTTACATTCTCCTGGCCTTCACCACCTCTATATGCGATTCATCCCAATCTGGCTTACATGCTCCCTCTTCAAAGTTGCAGCATAAGCGTTGCCTGAAACTGGCGCATTCGTTTATTTTCTCCGCAAGCGGGACAAAAACCTTAAGTGCCGCGTCCATGAGCTTATAATGGCCCTTGGGTTTAGCTTTTTTAACTCAAAATATCTCATGGCGGCATATTTAACAACGTCCAGGTGGAGTCCGGTTTTAATCACCACGCGGGCCGGATCATATCCAGCGTCCAGCTAACGGAACACGAGAGAGGTGTCATACGCATTTAGCTTAGGCTTTGGCTCCTGCTCTTTGGGCGCCTGGGACTTTGAGCCATAAACGCTTATGAATCACTCAGACCCCAAGCTATCCCAAACATCTTGGCTGAACGGTCTGACGCTAACCTACGGCTTCCACGCTTTAAGGTGATATATTCCCGTCTTTTAACCTTGCGCACATAAGGCCTGTAGCTAGCCTCGCTTATCAACCGCCTAGCCTTAGCTAAGTCCGCACTAAACACCATCAAGAAATAAAGAACATAACGGATATAAGGAAATGTTAGGAAACAAGGAAATTCTTTCCTCGATTTTCCTTAATAGGAAACGGTTTAAGGTTTGAAAAATCAGCTTTAAGTTAAATTTTCTTCGAAACAACACTTAAGCAGAGGTTTCTAAGCTTTCCTGTATCGTGAAAAAGGCATAACCATAGCTAAGATATAGCTAAGATAATATATGTAGCAAAATCGAGAGTCAAAACATGGTTCTCGAAGAGTAGAGCTTAAAACAGCTTGACATCATAGTTTAAAAAAGCAAAATTAAAAAAGCGTCTGAATACTTCGAATTCTCAACGATCTTCCGACTATTCAAAGCAAAATCCCACTAACCAAATACACAATGGAAAACACATAAAATTTACTCAAATGTATTTGAAAGCAACTAAAAATCATATAAACGTAACTAGCCGACAACCTCTTTTTCGATGGTGACCTCACATCCTCATATCTTTAAATTGTCTCTTAAGTTTTCTGCGATGGAAATTAGTTCCTCATAGATCCACTGGAATTTTTCGAATAAGGAATTGATGAACAGGGGGTTCTATATCTGATATTAGATCTTCACCCTGCGCGTTCAATAGGAACTATCTATACAACTTTCCCTAGTCGAAGGTGCTTACAGCACCTATTTCTGAATAGTAAATTGGCTAACATAAACTCTGGAATGTTGGGCAATCTTTACATGACACGATCTCTAACTTCAACTCTAAGCTTTTTAAGGTATTATCGAACCCCTTCATCATCAATTGGAGTTTTTCCGTAAATAATCCTTTGATTCCCTCGCACAAAATCACACTTTTTTCACAAGCGCTTCTTCTAACTTTTCGTCAACCAAAATCTCTGCGATTTTAGGCTTAACCGGCTAAGCTTGAATCTCTGGAAAATCTAGCCTAAACTTAGGCCACATCTTTCTAGGCGGCCTATACTTCTCAATTAACGACAAGTTTTTACATGAGTAGTTTTTCCGTTGTAAAAATCGCTTTTTATATTATTTTTCATGTCTTGTTTCTGGTATCTTATGTGTGTTTACCATAAGGTTTTTATCCTATAAATAATAAGCTTTATATCACGAATTATGAGTATAAAAATTCTAAAGCTTTCGGTGGGGAAAGGTAAGCATAGAATTCACTCAGTAGCGATCATTACTGCTGATGGAATAATCGTCAATTTAGCTGGCGGAGAGAGACCTCATGTAGGAGCGGTAAGCATAAGTATCCCACGGCGAAGCTTAAAGGATCCTTCCAAGCTTAGCGCTTCTTCTTCGGTTTTTACATTAGTCGGTCATAAGGACGATGAGATAGCTAGACCGTTCTCGGAGAAATTATCAAAGGAGCTAAATCAAGTAGTTGTTGTAGTTGCAGGTATACATGTGGAGCAAGCTACAAACAACGACATTAAGTGTTTGATTTTAAACTCCATGCAAATTGCTGAAAATTTGGTTGAAAAATTGAAGTCAATAATAAAACCATCTTCAAATAGTCACGGAACGTAATTTCGGAGTACAAAAAATTTTTATTATGTATTCTCAATTAATATAAGTAGGGTGATGGGTAAAACATGAGTACAGCCGAACGATTTCCATTTCCTCATGAAGTGCGAATACCGCCGGAGATGGAAGGATGGGAGGAAATGTATCCTCCACACTATTTGTTTAGCAAGGAACGAGAAGAATTTGAAAATAAACTTTTTTGGTATCGCGATAGGGTGCATCACCCAGAACCTACACCTCCACTTGACTTGATAGCCTTTGAAGCTTGGCAAAGTGCGTTAGCCGTAAATAATACAAGAATATATTGTATACCGCCAGCTCAAGGAGTATTGCAAAGAGTACTTGGGTGCTATGTTTACTTGGCAGCTGCTCCTCCACCTCCCGAAGATGTAATAAAGAGGAAGGAGGAACTAGCTAAGAAACGTATATTTGACTTTGTGTGGAAAAAGTATGGCCCCGATCTATGGAAATCGTGGCTGAAAAAAGTTAAGGCGGTTGGCGAAGAACTGAATAAGATTGAGATACCTAAGGAACTACCGGAATTCGAAAGCGACGATGTAGTTTTTCCAGAGCCACGTGGATATTCAACGGCGCATAAAGTAATAGAAGCATTCAATAATATGGTAAACCTTTACATGAGAGCATGGCAGTACCACTTTCAATACTTAAACGTAGCTAAATTTGCGCAAGTAAGTTTCGTTTTCTTATGTAAAAAGCTCTTCCCTGGGATTACTGAGGGCGAAATAGGCAAGATGATATCTGGCTTTCCTGGAAGCGACGGAGGCACGCCTCAGATGTTTATGCCAGCAGAACAGCTTGCAAAATTAGCCAAATTAGCTTTGAAATTACCTGGTGTTGCGGACATTTTAAAGAAGGAAATTAGTGCTGAGGAGAAGATAAAGGAGCTGAAAAAATTTGATGCTGGGAGAAAATGGCTTGAGGAGCTAGAAAAGACGAAGGATCCATGGTGGTATGTGTCTTGCGCTAGTGGTTGGTATCACTATGACGGTAGTTGGATAGATAAACCAGATGTGCCCTTTGGATACATTAAAAGTTATATTGAAGCGCTAGAAAGGGGCGAGAGCATCGAGAGAAAAGTTGATGAACTTATAAAATTGAGAGAAGAAACATTCAAAAAATACCTCGCGCAGTTGAAAGATCCTAAGGACAGGAAGGAATTCGAAGAGGCGTACAAGAACGTTGTTAAAATTGCTCCATTCGTTGAAGATCACATATTTTGGATAGAGCATTGGCTTCACACCATTTGGTATAAGAAGGTGAGAGAGTTAGGGGCTCTCTTTGTAAAACAAGGAGTACTAAAAGAAGTGGATGACATATTCCTTTTCAACAGATTCGAAATACCTATTATGATAGAGGATATGTGTATTGCTTGGTCATGTGGTGTAGGAGTCCCAACGATGGCTAAGCGTTGGCAAGCCTTAGCTGAAAAGCGAAAAAGGATACTTGCGGCAGCTAGAAAGTGGGCGGAACCACCTGCGTTAGGGATACCACCAAAAGAGGTTGTAGAACCGTTCACAATAACCACGTGGGGCGTTACAACTGAAAGAGTAAAGGAGTGGCTAAAGGGAGTGGTTATAAGACCCAAAGAAATTACAATGATTAGTGGAGCACCTGGATCAGCTGGAGTTGTCGAGGGGCAAGCCAGAGTAATCAAAAGCGCGGATCAAATAGATGAAGTTCAACCAGGGGAAATCTTAGTGTGTCCAGCAACAAATCCTGCATGGTCGCCTGTTTTCACGAAGATAAAGGGGGCAGTAACAGATATCGGCGGAATAATGGCCCATACAGCAATAGTATGTAGAGAATACGGATTGCCCGCTGTGGTAGGTACGGCTATCGCCACTCAAGTAATCAAAACAGGCGATATCATAAGAGTAGATGGCACTAGAGGAATAGTAACAATACTTAAGCGCGCTGAATAAATTGTTAAAACACGTCAGTATCCTTTTTTTTACTGTAAGGTGATATGCTTGGATCTCGAGATTAGAGAAAATGAGTTTCTTATTCTGAATTATTTAGATGTTTTTAGAGTTATCAAAGACGTTAAGAAGGTTGAAAAGAGTACGGGTTTAAAGTCAGAAGAAGTGATAGCATATCTCCCTAAATTGTCGGAGAAAGGATTTGTAGTAAAGGAAACTAAAGGAACTATTGAAAGTTGGAGGATTACATCAGATGGTGAAAAAGTTGTCAACTCTTATCGCCAATTTATGCTCGATAGAACAGGACAAAGAGAAGCCATTATTAAAAAATTTGAAGAATTCGAAGATGTCTATAATGTTAAATTTAAGGAGTTAGTCACTGCTTGGCAAGTGAAAATTATAGATGGGAGGCCGGTTATTAATGATCATAGTGATCCAGATTATGACTCAACCATACTCCGCCAAATTCTTGACCTTCATAAAAGCGTATTGAACATTCTTAAAGAAATAGCGAGTGCAATTCCAATGTTTACAACTTACATAAGAAGACTTGATTACGCAGCCAAAAAAATAGAAGAGAATGAACTTGAATATCTTATAAGAAATGAAGATTCCTATCACAATGTTTGGTTTGAACTTCATGAAAATGTTCTGAAATTTTTGGGTAGAGAGAGAAGAGAATAAACTTAGTATGCTAGTAAGCGGTGTTTCAAATTGCACAAAGCTTAAATAGACATATCAAATAAGGAATAAATAAGAGGGGCTGTATAATGGCCGGTGAAGAAATAGTTCCATATTGTCTTGCCCTTGCTTTGTTCTCAGCTACGGGCGGCTTCTGGGCGGTTAGTGGTTTTCTATTAAGGGGAGCGAAAGAGGGGGCTAAAGAACTTGGATGCGTAGAACTAGGAGTAGCTCTTATACACTTAGTTTCAATATGTTTCTTGTTGGCAGTTGGTCACGGCTTTGAGGCAGTTGCAGTTTTCTTCCTCGGTTTACCTTGGTTTGCTTTAGGGCTAAAAGATTTTGCTGGTCTTCCTGTTCTGAGTCCCGTTGGAGACTGGGCCAACGTATTAACTATAGCATTTGTATGCGGAGCAGTTTTCTCCTGGGTAAAACTGCATGCCATAGTACTTGGAATCCAGCTACTATCTTATGCTGGCATTGGATTATTGCTTACCTTGACCTCCTATGGCAAAGTAAGTCCAAAGGTTTTAGCCTACTATTTAATAGTAGTTCCGACGATTCTAATTTTGATACCTGGCTTAGCAGCATGGTTTGGCATTAAACTTCCTTAAACAACTCGAAGCTTTTTTTTTCCTACACAAGTTAGTAGGCGAAAGATGCGTAGCCTAACGGGATTTCTCTCACAGAATGTCTTCATAAAAACATTAAGGCTCTGATAAACGCGGTTTCTATAGTAATAGAACAGGTGCGTTTTACGTTTGTCCGCGTACTGATGAAGCTAAGCCTACATGTTTATTACTCAAAGATGTCGAGAGCAGATGTTCTAAAATAACGCAATAAAACTGGCTACGCAGATAAAAATTTATTTGTAAGCCTTGAAAACAACTCTAAAATCATCCTAACAGAATTAGTTGACAACTCCATCAAAAGAATAAACTTTACATATTATAGACAAGAAGTGGCAAACGTAACTCACTGGCAGCTAAGATGACCTTTGATATGTACAATGAAGGTATAATTGGCAAAGAAAATTATAGGAGAATAAATACAGTAGTTTCATCTCAAAAATTATGATTCAACAGAGAGACCTCATCTGAAAAATTTCAGGGCATAATGGTAGCTAAAAGTGTTCCAACATGCAGAGGAGATATGACATACCACGTCGCCATAATGATCCACGGTTTAAATAGACCATGTATGGTTGGCTATGATGGATAAAGATCAATTTAGAGTGGGAATGTACTGTGTGGAAATAGGATTCGTAACATTCAAAAAGGGGACGTTATTACAATGGATGGAACCACAAGTAAAGTTATAATTGGCGAAGTACCAACAGTTAGCACAAAAACTAAGCGAATAAACCACAAGTTTTTTAAAGTCAGCTTGCATAAAAGTACAAGGGGCATGTATTATGTCAATAGCTATTATAGGTATGCTAGATGAAAGAGAGCCAGCTATTAGGTTGTTAAAGCAAGAGATAGAAAAGAAGGGACATAAAACAATTGTAATAGACATCAGTATTGGCACAGGCGGCATTGTGCCTTCTTTAAAAGCCGAAGTCACAGATGATGACGTGGCTAGAGCTGGTGGGTCGACCGCAAAAGAAATCAGGGAAATGGTGCTCAAAGAGAGAGATAAGGCAACCTCAATCATGTCCAACGGGCTTATTAAAAAAGTGTTAGAACTTTATAAGACTGGAAGGGTGAAGGGGGTCATAGCTATTGGCGGAATGACTACTTCATTAATATCTTTAGGAGCCTTAAAGGCTCTTCCATTTGGAACACCTAAAATCTTAGTATCCAGCACAGCTGCTATGCCAGCCTATGCAAGTAAGTTTGCAGAATACTTTGCGACGGCGGATATCACAGTAATGCACAGTGTAATTGATACAGTAGGTCTTAACCCTTTAGTGGAGAGTTTAGTTGTTAACGCCGCAAATGCTATTTGCGGCATGGTCGAAGGATTCAAGCCTATTAAGAAAGGTGAAAGAATTTCAATAGCTTTAACAGAATTTGGGTTCTGCGACAAAGGTGCCCACTATGTCAGAGAACTTCTTGAACAAAAAAATTACAATGTAGTGTCTTTCCATGCTCAAGGACTAGGCGACAGAGCTGTTGAAAACCTTGTCAAACAAGGACTGTTTGACGCTTTTATCGATCTTGCTCCCGGCGGCTTAAGCGAGTATCTTCTTGGAGGCAACCGAGCTGCAGGTCCAGATAGGCTAGAAGGGGCTTGTGAACAGGGCATACCATACATTCTTACTCCGTGTGGATTTGATATGATTAGTTGCGGTCCCCTTGAAAGAAGGGATAAAGGCGACCCTTTATGGGTTTCCAGAAAATTGGCTGAAAGGAAAATGCTGATCCAAGACGCCTTTCGGGTTCAGGTTCGAACAAACGAAGATGAAGTGCGTCTTGTAGCGCGAACAGTGGCTGAAAAGTTAAGAAAGCATAAAAATAAAAAATTAGTTAAATTCATAATACCTCTTAAAGGTTTCTCATCACTAAGTGTAGAGGGTGGACCACTTTATGATCCAGACGTAGATAAGGCTTTTATAGACGAATTAAAGAAAAATATGGACCCTGCTATAGAGATCATAGAAGTTGACACACATATAAACACTCCAGAGTTTGCTAAAGTTGTTGTGGAAGCTTTGATTGATTGCTTCAAAGCCCAAGGTTTAAAAGTGTGAAGAAATTTTAAGTCTATTTAGAGAATGCTGGCATATATCCTCATTTTTCTTTTAAAATGCCAAGATCTTGAGACAATTCAATATCATTGCGCTGGCCACCTTTTGTATATTTCATGAGTTATTCCAAGTTGATCTAAAATCCGTCCCACTACATAATTTACAAGATCATCAATGGTCTTTGGCTTACAATAAAATGCCGGCATAGCTGGCAATATAACTGCACCTGCCTCTGCTAGCGTTAACATATTCTTTAAATGGATTATGTTTAACGGAGTTTCCCTTACTACTAAGATTAGCTTTCTTCTCTCTTTTAGGCAGACATCCGCAGCCCTTAAAAGTAAATTATCAGCATACCCACTGGCTAATCCAGCCAGCGTTTTCATGCTACAAGGAGCTATAACCATTCCTTCATGTATAAAAGAGCCACTCGCTATAGGGGCAAACAAGTCGTTAATATCATAATATTTATCCGATAACTTAATAATATCTTCTTTGTCTAAACCGTGCTCAATTTTGGCCACTTTTACGGCTGTATTAGTCAAAATTAAATGAGTCTCCACACCTAATTCTTTTAAAGCTTGTAAAAGCCTAACCCCATAAATAACCCCGCTGGCCCCTGAAATGCCAACTATCACTTTCATGATATATGTTAAAAGAAGTCAGCGTAATTAAGCTTTTCTAAGAACATTTGGCGTATGTAAAATAGAACGGGACGAGACAATTTACATGTTAAACGCTATTTAAAAAAGATTATACACTAATTTGAAGCTAAAACACTTTATTTACATAACCCTTAATAAAATATTTTTAAAAGCATTGTCTAGCAGGAATATTTAATGGTCTACTGTGTAAAGCCCTCAAGAGTATTATATTGTGGAGTGTTTGGCCTGTATCTAGGCCGTTTTCTGCCACTATTTAGTAGACGCGGTTGGAGCTGAACGTTTCCCTCAGTGTCAAAGTATAATATGTTTCCGCCTAAGCCGCCCTGTTCAGGTTTAAGCTAGGCTGTAACGCAGAGTATTAGCCAGAGCTGTGTTTTTCCAGAACCATAATGTCCCACAAGTTCCGTAATGGCCTGAGTTTCTATGCTGCCGCCTAAAAGAGCGTCAAGGGCCTTTCCAGTCGTGCATCTCAAGCGTTTTTGGGCCATTTCCCAGTGCTTGTAGGTTGTTATGAAGCTGCAGCATAAAAGCTCCCTTGCAGCCTCAACAATTTGCTGGGCTGCTTCAAGCTTCTCATAGCTAGCCTTCTCTTTAACCTCCCGTGCCGAAGTGATAGCCAAAGTTTCAACGTTTGCGAAGCCTGCGTATCTAAGCCTTATTGGTTATGGATTTGCCTATGCCTGGAATCTGCTCTAACTCCACAACTGGCCCTCCTTTGAATGTGCGGATTCACCCTATTCATGTCTGCGTCTGTTATTTTGCTCCAACAACGCCAGCAAGTGGGCAGCCTATCACCTTTATAGGTATGAACACTTTAATGTCCGTGTTCCTGCATTTCCTATTCCTGGATTTCTACAATGTTTAGCCCTAGACATATATTCCTCCCCTTTTTCTCGCCGTTTTCCAGCCGTTAACATGCAAATAGGCAAACTTTTTAAATAGTTCAGCTTAGTGGTTTTACAGGAACTCTTCTAGGGCTTCTTTCTGGCTTTGCTAGCTAAATCTAGAGCTTGTAAATTTGCCCCAAGAGTGGGGATGCCTATTATGCACAAGTTCTATGAGAAGCTTACGCTGGAGAACCAGTAAGCCCTTAAGCTCTAAGTCCAAAGCCTCAGAGAGCATTGGCGCTCAGCCTTTAACTGTAAATTATGCGTTTAATGAAAAAGAAAAGAATATAAAGAGACAGCGGCGAATTGACACTTTCGAATAGTGAAGAGAGATAGGTTAAAGTGAAAAATTCTAATATAGCAATCACGAATTGATTGTGGAAGTGTAGTTGGAAGTATACTCTTCGCATCTAAAATGAATGTACAACGCATGGAAGAAGAAAATTCAATTAGAGCAATCAGAGAATAATTGGGCGGCATATTAATGTGATGAATCCTTGCGATTACGAAGAGGATCCAGATTTCACTTATTTAAAGAAGCGCATAAGGGTTAATTATTTATTCAGGCTCACTGACCAGACTCATTGCCTTGTCTTTCAACGTTTTCATTTATCTTAAGAATTCAAAAACTATGTACTCGAATATTTACAGCACGCTCACGAATACGGGCATTTTAAGAACCATTTTAAGGGATGATACCAAGGATATACCCATTAAACTACAAAATTTGATTGCTGGGAAGACAAGCCTAGTTACTCCAGGCGTGACGAAGGAAGTTAATTATGCTTTAGGGATTAAGAAAGAGGTCTATGAGTATTGCTTAGGAAACTAAAGGTTTGTAATAGGAAGGTTCGATCAGACTTCGATGGACCTGGCGACCCTCTTTATGGAACCCTTAGTTTGATGCTCAAAACTTATAGGGGCGGTAAATATGAAGGTTATTTCCACCTTTTTAGTAGTTGATAAACAAAAACAAAGCTATGCAAGTTTAAAGTAATAGAGACAAATGCTTCACGAAGATTTAGCATTTTGGAAATTAAATGGAGCCTTTAAGACTTATTAAAAAAAGGAGTCATTTTATGCATTTATTATGCACGTGTTGCTTATTGAGCCTAGTTATCACACTATGTTATTTATTCCACTTCAGCTATATCTTCATTATTGATTACTTTCGAGGACAAATAATGATTATCCTATTATTTTGGAAGATGTTAAGTGATACCATTATAGGAAAAAGCCAATTAACAATTTATTAGGGCAAACATAATAATTTTGGGGTGCGCGGATGCGGGATAAAGCCGGCGTTATACGTTTTAGTGTTTCGCTTCCTCCATTAGTCGTTGAAAAATTTGATAATGTTTGGAAAAGCATGGGTTATGGAAACCGCTCTAAGGCGGTTCACGATGCTATTCAAGCTTTTATAAGCGAGTTTAAGTGGACATCTTCTGAGACTGAGCA
>Ga0105162_1001085_pt1 | contig 16265 bp, 18 predicted proteins | sample JNZ201metaG_FD_81532 | JGI IMG/M metagenome (GOLD analysis project Ga0105162, IMG submission 81532) | Hot spring microbial communities from Jinze hot spring, China to study Microbial Dark Matter (Phase II) - JNZ 20120812A | ecosystem: Environmental > Aquatic > Thermal springs > Hot (42-90C) >...
CACGAAGCTGTTTCATCTATGGGTTCTTGGCAGATTAGGTGTTTGGCTAGTATTGGTGGTAATTTATGTAATGCTTCTCCAGCAGCTGATACAGCACCACCACTACTAGTATACAATGCTGAACTAGTTCTTAGTAGTAGAATCGGTGAGAGAGTAGTTAGTATACATGAATTCTTCAAAGGACCTCGTCAAACAGTTTTAAATAAAAACGAGTTGTTGAAAGAGATAATAGTTCCTATTCTAGAAAACTATGGATACTCCTATATTAAAATAGGTCGTAGAAACTCGTTTACACTATCAATAGTATCAGTTGCAACTCTTTTGAAAATAGAGAATAACGTATTTAAAGATGTTAGAATAGCTTTAAACTCTATAGCACCGATACCTATTAGAGCTAAAAGTGTTGAAGAATACTTGATTAATAGAGAAGTTAGCGATAGTGTTATCGAAGATGCTAGTAAAAGAGTATTATACGATATATCGCCTATAACCGATATTAGAGCTTCAGCTGATTATAGGAGGAGAATCTCAATAATAGTTGTTCAAGACTCTATACGTGAAGCAGTCGATTATTTAAAGAGATGATTTTCATGCATGTCAAATTCACTCTAAATAATAAAGTAGTTGAAATAGATGTTAAACCTAATGAAATACTATTAGATACACTTAGATATAGATTTGGATTGAAGAGTGTGAAACGAGGATGTGAGAGAGGAGAATGCGGTGTATGCACAGTTTTGTTAAACGATAATCCAGTTTACTCATGTATGGTTCTTACAGTATCTATAGATGGGTCTAGAATCACTACTATTGAAGGTTTGATAGAAGACTCTTTGTTTAAGAAAATTATCAATTCTTTCACATACAGCGGTGCGATACAGTGTGGTTACTGTACACCTGGTTTTATAATAACTACATATGCTTTACTGAAAAAACATGAATCTATCAATAGAGATATTGTTATAAAACATATTGAAGGAAATCTATGTAGATGTACTGGTTATAAAAAGATAATTGATGCTATAATCAATGCTTCTAAATAGAATCTGATTTAAGAAGAGAATTTAGAAACTCCACTACACCGTAGCAACTAGGTTTATTTAAAACAATATCAACATTCATTCTCAACTCTTCATCAGCATTCATTACAGCTATTTTCAAACCACATTCTTTTATAAAATCGTAATCCATGTAACTATCTCCAATACATATGACTTGATCAGCTGGAATAGATAACTTCTCTATAACATATCTCAACGCTTTACCTTTACTAACATCTCTGGGGACGAGATGTATTGCGTAACCACTATACTCTACTCTTACATCACTATAGTTTTTCTCAACGAATTCTTTTATTAAACTAAAAACCCACCAATCTCTATCGCGATAATTCTCTTTTATAATAAAAGCATATTCGTGTATTCTAAAAAGATTCTGCCAAGATTCTCGAACGTATTGATTAAAATTCTCTAAAATAGGTTTAACTACGTGAATAGTACTTATGTTAGTTAAGTGAACAATAGATTCATCTTTGAAATAAATCAATGAACCTGTTTCACCAATAACTGGACCTGTTAAACCAATATACTTACTTAAACCAACAACTACTGGAAGTGAATTGCTTGAAATAAACGATACTTTCACACCTCTATTCTCTATTTCTCTAAGAGTACTTATGATTTCCGAACATATCCTAGTCGAACCTCTAAACTCAGTTATTGTACCATCAACATCTAATGCTATTAACTTATAGTTTTTCAAAAACATTTATTTCAAACACCTGTAGGATTCATTATTTCATCGAATCTATATTATTTGTTAAACAAATATAATTAAACTACAAATACTTATTTTAATCATAGTGGGATTTTAATGGATTAATATATTATTTTAGAAATATTTAAGAATACTAGATTACATTAGTTGATTAAATGGAGTTAGTAGTCTTTATATCTTTGTTATAGCGATAGGTGAATTAATTGATAGATTACATGAAATTCACGTTTATGTGTAGAGAGAAAACAAGTATTAACAACTATAAAATAGCTATTATCGGAGCCGGGCCAGCCGGTTTAGCTGCAGCAGGCTATCTCAGTTGTAAAGGCTATAACGTATTCATGTATGATAAACAACCATTAGCTGGTGGACTAATGTTATTCGCAATACCGAGTTGGAGAATACCGTTGGAAAACGTTTTGAAAGGAATAGATGAACTTAGAGATAAGTTCGGTGTAGTATTCTTTTTAAAAACCAAAGTATACAGCGGTAGCGATAAACATGAAGAAGGAGATGATTTTGTAGAACATAAAATATCTCTTGAAGAAGTGATTGATAAATACGATGCAGTATTGATAACAACGGGTACATGGCTATCGTCAATACCTAATCTAACGGGTGTAGAGTCAAAAGGCGTTTACACAGCATTAGAGTATTTATATAGATTTAAGACATATGAATTAAAATTAACTAATGAAAAACCACCGTATGCTGACAGAGTAGTAGTTATAGGTGGCGGATACAGTGCTATAGATGCTGCTGAACAAGCATTACGTACTGGTGCTGAATCGTACTTAGTGTATAGAAGAACTATTAAAGAAGCACCAGCTGGTGTTTTCGAAATAAAGAGAATTGAGAGAGAAGGAGTTAATTTCATAGAACTAGCTTCACCTATTGAAATAGTATCTAGTGGTGGAAGCGTTCGTGGAGTAAAGTTTCAGAAAATGCAACTAGGTCCACCGGATGAATCCGGTAGACCAAAACCAATACCCATACCTGGTTCGGAATTCATTATTGAAACAGATCTAGTGATATTCGCTACTGGTGAGAAATCTACGCCACCGATAGATCAAGGTAGTAAAGATTTATTGGATAAACTAGGTATTAGATTAAATAAATACGGCAGTATTGAAGTAAACGAATTAATGCAAACAGGTAATCCAAAAGTATTCGCAGCAGGTGATGTTGTCAACGGACCTACTAGAATAGGTCCAGCTATTAAATCTGGACTATATGCTGCTAAATATTTAGATAACTGGATACAGACTAAAACGTTAAAACCAGTTCCACAGCTTTAAAGGTGTTCACATATGGATCAAGATAATCCAAATCCTGTAAATAAGATACTTTATTTAAGAATAATTGATTTAAACAAATGCATTGGATGCGGATCTTGCGAAGCAGTATGTGATTTCATACACGAAGGAACACCGTTTATTAAACTATACCGTACAGATATTGGATTAGACATACCTGTATCATGTCTACACTGTAGGAAAGCACCATGTATAGATGTATGTCCAACGGGTGCAATGACTCGTGATAAACAAGGAGCTGTATACGTTGTTGAATCAAAATGTATAGGATGCATGGCTTGTCTATACGCATGTCCATTCGGTATACCAGAATTGGATAAAAGAACAGGAGTATCCATTAAATGTGATCTATGTAGAGTGCTTAGAAACGAAGGATTAGAACCGGCTTGTTCAGCTATCTGTCCAACTAACGCTATAGTATATGGTTTAGATAAAACAGTATTCGATATTGTTAAGAAAAGAGTAGCAGAAGTCTTTGCTAAAACTAAGTATGAAACTATCACTAAAAGCTAATCGGTGAACGATTGGAAAATGAATATATTGTTTTATACGTTTTTAGCAGTTTCATTATTATTTCTAACTACTAGTAATCGTTTAGATAAGAAAGGATACTATGTTTTGAAAACAATTGGTTATATAGTTCTAGCTTTATCAATAATCTACAGTTACTTTTTTAAACAAATAGATGAATTATCACTAGTATTCGGATTATCAGCAACATATATTTCACTATTAACATCACTATATAGTAGAGAATACGTTATTAAAAAAGGTTTTCCAAAATATACAGTTCTACTAATAGATCTATTCACATACACCATGATCGTTTCATATGCTTCGCCAAATATTATTGGATTAGCAATAGCTTGGTCTATTGCTGAAATAATAGGTTGTGAACTCGTAAGCATTGGTGTGAAACATAGTTTAGAAGGATATACTAAAGCATCAACACTCTTCCTATTCTTATCAACATTCACTTTCGAATTATCTGTATTCACAATAATCTATACATATCTCTATTCATACACAACTTCGTTAACTACAACGTTTTTAGATATACTTAATAGAGTATTATTCACATCATTTAGAGAACTATCGTTGGATAAACTAATCGCTCCAGATTATTTAATAATATTATCAACAATAGGTTTCATAGTTAAATCAGCTCAAATACCTCTACACTTCTGGCTAGTTAGCGCTCACACTAGTGCACCTTCACCGGCATCAGCATTATTGAGTGGAATCACTACATCTATGGGTGTGTATGGTTTACTTAGATTAAACACTATTTTCGAAATACCCGTTACAATACTGTATACTCTATTAACAATATCTATAGTATCTATAATATATAGTGGTCTACAAGCGATTATTCAACGCGATGGAAAACAACTACTAGCATACAGCACTATCCTCGGCAATGGTTTCTCAATAATCTTATTCATATACTACTCTTACTTGAAATCAATAGAAATATACCCTATACTACTAGTTACCGTATTATCACATATGGGTTATAAATCAACACTATTTCTAGATATCGGTTTAGTCGAGGAAATATTTGGTTTCAGATTCATACATAGAATACGTGGTTTAAACAATATAATACCTTATTCAACAATAGGATCAGTAATAGCTATTCTATCTTTAATTGGAATACCTCCAACAACTGGTTTTACATCAAAATTATTCACAATAGTATTCACTATAAGAGATATACGTGAACCAATAGTATTCACTATTCTATTAACTACAATCACATATATGGTTTTAACGATAAAAATAGGTTTCAACTACATTAAAATACACTTCGGATCACTTGGCAACAACTACAGGTTTTTATTCGAGATGAAAAGTATTGAAGATCTCCAACAGAAAATAGTTTTCTTAAATAGTTTATCAAATATATTCTTTACTCTAGTTTTACTACTAGAGATGAATATCTATGGATTATTTATTATAACAATACTAGCTTTATCTCCACTATTAATTCTATTACTTTATTTATTAACAATAGTTATGAGGCGTGAATGATGAACGTAGATATATATAGATACGTTTACTACACGTTATCTATAATAACTCTATTAATTGCAAACAATATTATCGATCGTAAACCACATATTAGTAGAATACTGAGATTGATAGTGTCCGCATCATCGGTTTCACTACTTCTAATACCTGGATTAGGATTCGATCTCGTTTCATCGATTCTCCTACTACTATCTATACTAGGTTCACTAACTATAACTCTACACAGTGAAGGTTATTTAAAAATACTATTCGGTAAAGTATCACCTCTACATTTAATAATAGATCTATCTCTACTGCTATTCATAGTTTTCTTAACAACAAGAAGACTCATAGAATTCATTATTACATGGATTATAGTTGAAATAGCAAGTACATTATTGATAATGTTAGAAAGAGGTTATAGAAACTTCAACGTAGTCACTAAGTATTTAATAGTATGTGTAACAGCTGGAGATATTTCATTATTCATACTACTAGCTATATCCATTACTCATCTAGGTTTCGAGAAAGCAATGGCTATTGATCTATTCGAATTAACCCAGATAAGTAATCAGATAGATTCTCTTACAACATTTCTACTAGTAATAGGTTTTACAGCGAAATTAGCGTTAATACCACTACACTTCTGGCTTATAGATACCTATGTCAACACACCATCGCCTGGAACAGCTATTTTCAGTGGATTATTGTCTAAAATGTCTGTGTATGCATTGATTAGAATATTTCAATTATTAAACATAGACTACGCTGTATATAGCACTCTTCTCTTAACACAAGGTGTTTTAACAACAATATATGGATTCTTCTCAACAGCACTACATAGCGATATTAAGAAAGTTATGAGCTATAGTTCAATGGGATACTGTGGAGTGTTTGCAATCCTTTTATCACTACTCCCGGTGAATCGAGAACTGTTTCTTAAAATACTATTAGCTTACATACTATATCATGGATTGATTAAAATACATTTATTTCTAAACATAAGTTCTATAGAGTTGTTAACCAATACTCGCGATATATATAGATTAGGCTATTTAGCACAAATATCTCCTAGAATATACGATTACTCTATAATAGCTTTTCTAACACTAATAGGTATACCTCCTACAATAGGTTTTCTCGCTAAATACACCTTCTTCACAACAATATTCACTTTATTAAACAACCATCCATTGAAAACAGTGTTGTTATTAATAACAATGGGTTTAGCATCAGTATTCACAATAATCTACTCAGTAAAATACTTGTCAATCTACACATCTATGTTTAAATCAAAACCTATGAGAACAGCTATTGAACTACTAGACGTTCAATACTGTAGCGAGTATCTTAGTTCAATACTAGTAATAATTATAACACCATTAGCTATATTTTTAATATTAGACTACTTCGCAGTATTGATAAATATAATCGCATACTTAATTGGAATAATTGTACTAGTTTCAACAATTTGGTTAAAGAATAGATTCATTAAGAAAGAAAAAGAGATCTGGCTTGGAGGTATAGAGTTTTGAGTTCATTAATGGGATCAGTTATAAGATATTTAGAGAGAGTTTTACGTGAATTCGAATCAGGTGTTGTTAAGTTAAGATTATCGATACCTAGCGTTGTCGAGTTTACACTAGTTAAAATAGTACATACTAGTGATTCTTTTTTAAAACATTTAATCTACTTAGTAAAGAAGTTTTCAAAAATAGTGAATTTACTCCAGATTTCTATGTTAGATTCAATGATCATAGTATCTATATGGTATGGTGTCTTAACACTAATTTTGATAATAATCGTTCTAATCTTACATAGTTAAATGGTTGATAAACATGTTTTCAGTAATTATTCCAATACTAGTATCAGTTGCACTATTTCTACCTACATTAATGGATGGAGTTGAGAGAAAGATTAAAGCTAGAATACAGTCTAGAATCGGTCCCCCAATACTACAGAGTTGGTTTGATATCTTTAAATTAATGAGCAAGGAATTCTACATACCTGTTAATTCACTACATACTGTAACTCTTCTATTAATGTATTTAGCGTTACAACCATTTGTTTTAATATATTTGATAACGAGTGTTATCCATCCATTAACAGATTACGATTTAGCGATAACTATATCAATTTATATTATAATACAAGCTCTATTCATATCAATACCATTCACTATTCCAAATCCGTTTTCAATAATTGGTGCTTCACGTGAAATAATGCTTGTTATTGTTAATGAATTGTTTCTAATAATATCTATATCGTTATATATACTATACTCTGGTTTAACTAGTTTTACACAAACAAGGATCGTATCTTTCACTCTACATACTATACTAATCCTATTAGTACTCTTCATAAACAGTTATGTATCTAGTGGTAGACTGCCTTTCGATATAGCTGAAGCTGAACCAGAGTTAGCATCTGGTTTAATGATAGAACTGAGCGGTCCTTTACTCGGTTTACTCATACTCTGTCTTCACTTGAAGAGATTTTTCGTAAAACTGTTGCCAGTAATTTTGTTAACTAAATTATTTATAGAAAACAATATTATATTACTAATGGTATCTATTATAGTTACAATTATAGTTTGGATACTGTATAGTGTATTATCAGCTATTCTCGCTAGAAGTCGCGTCGATCTAGCACCTATAACATTGTTAAAGATTTATATACTTTTAGTTATATTATCAGTAATTAGCTATGTTCTAGGTATTTAAATGGTGTTGTTATTTTGAACTCTTCTAATAAAACAAACATTTTAGAGAAATATAGGGAAATAGCCGAGTCTTATAAAGGTAGTTTCAGCTATATTAAAGATACTGTTCTTATAACAGTTGATAAAAATGCTTTAAGAGATATTGCTGAAACAATTTATTGGAAAATGGATTGCTATCATAGAACGTGTGTTGGAGTTGATGAAACACCGTTAAACGGATACTTAGCTCTATACCATATTTTTGGAGATGATAAAAACGGTTTAAACATTATTGTTAAAACAATAACAGAGTTGAAAAATCCGGTTATACCGAGTATTAGAGATATAGTTCCGGCTGCAGACTGGTGTGAACTAGAAGCACATGATCTACTCGGTATTGTTTTCGAAAATAGAGATCTGTATAGATTAGTGTTACCACCATATTGGCCTCGAGATATTTATCCTCTTAGAAAAAATATTCCATATAACTATAGACCAGAAGTAGTCTATTCAAGTGAGAGGATTAGTGAATCAACGGAAACGGCTGTTGTACCAATCGGTCCATATCATCCAGCACTGCATGAACCAGAGTATTTTGAATTATTTGTTGAAGGAGAGAAAATTGTAGACGTTAAATACCGTGGTTTTCACGTACATAGAGGTATTGAAAAACTAGGTGAATCTAGAACTACTTATCAACAAATAAACTTCTTAGCTGAAAGAATATGTGGTATATGTGGTTTTGTACATGCTGTTTGCTACTCTCAAGCTGTTGAGAAAGCAGCTAACATACATGTACCGGAGAGAGCTAGGTTTATCAGAAGCATTGCTTTAGAGATAGAGAGACTCCACAGCCATCTTCTATGGATCGGGGTAGCTGCTCATATTCTAGGCTATGATACTGGTTTTATGCACAGCTGGAGGATAAGAGAGTCGATAATGTTAATAGCTGAACTACTGACTGGTAGTAGGAAGACTTATGGTATTAATCTAATAGGAGGTGTTAGAAGAGATATTGATGAAAATAAGATAAAGAAAGTTCTGGAAACACTAGATTATGTTGAGAAAGATTTCAAGAAACTAATAGATATTATCACAAGCGTACCCGAGATCACTAGGAGAATCAAGGATACAGGTGTTTTACCGAAAGAAGATGCTCGTAAACTAAGCGTTGTAGGTCCTGTTGCTAGAGCATCTGGTTTAGATAGAGATATTCGCCGAGATTTACCTTACGCTGCTTACGAATACGTTGATTTCAATGTACCTGTTTACGATTCAGGCGATAATCTAGCTAGATTTAAAGTACGTGTAGATGAAGTTTTCGAAAGCATATCTATTATTAGACAACTACTAAGTAATCTACCTAAAGGACCGGTTTTAAACAATGAATTCGAAATACCAGAGTATAAAATAGGTGTTTCACTTGTTGAAGCACCTCGAGGCGAAGACGTGCATTTCGTGATAACTGGACGCGGTAAGCCGTATAGATGGAGAGTTCGTGCACCCACTTATAACAATATTCCAGCGCTTAAAGTAATGCTACAGGGATGTACGCTAGCTGATGCACCATTAACTATTGCAAGTATCGATCCATGCTTCTCTTGCACTGATCGGATAGTTATTATAGATGAGAAGGGTTTTAGGAGAAGTATCTTATTAAATCCATTTAATAGAAAATGTGATTTAAAATGAAGAAACTAGATTTTCTAAAAATACTAGTTATCGCTACAGAAACAGGTAGAGTTACTCGTAAATATCCATATGAACCACCATTGGTTTCAAACGAATTCAGAGGTAAGATAGAGATCGATGAAAAGAAATGTATTGGATGCGGTGCATGCGTTATAGCATGTCCGCCTAATGCTCTCGAGTTGAAAATTGAGAAAAACATTCTGATTCTAAAATACTTCGTAGGTAGATGCATATTCTGCTGGAGATGCGTAGACGTATGTCCTGTTAAAGCTATCAGGGGAACGAGTGATTTCGAACTAGCTACCGATAATATTAGTGATTTAAATGAAGCAGTAATTCACGATAGAAACGAGTGTATCGAATGTAGGGGAAACTATTCAACAGTTAAACAGAAACAATACGTTATCGAAAAATCACCCATTACTGAAAACTATGTTAGCAAATGCCCAGATTGCCGTAGAAATGGTTTTATAAATAGTATTCAGAGAAGAAAAGGAGGTGTCTATGCTGAGTAAGTTTCTAAAGAAAAGTATATGGGTCTTCCACCTCAATACAGGTAGTTGTAACGCATGTGATATTGAAATACTAGATGTTTTAACACCATACTTCGACGCAGAGAGATTTGGAGTTAAACTAGTTGCAAGTCCTAGACACGCTGATGCAATACTATTAACTGGACCGGTTACATACGAATCTCTACCAAAAGTTATTAAAGCAATAGAAGCAGTTCCAAGACCACGTGTATTGATAGTTATGGGTTCCTGTGGTGTTGGTGGAGGAATATGGCACGATACTTATAACACTATAGGTGGGATTGATGGTTTAAAGAAAATATTAGATGAACGAGGTGTGAAAGTAGATTACATATATTACGTTCCAGGATGTCCTGTGAGACCAGAAGCGATAATATACGCTATTGGTTTAATAAAAGGATTGGTTGAGAAAAAAGCTACTGCTAAGATAAAGAAAGCGGAGTCGTAGATTATGGATAAACTAGAGATATATCTATGTGAATACAATGAGATAGAACAGTTTTTCACAAGACACTACGTTACAAGCATATCTAAATGTGTTTTCATCAAAGAAACAGATCTTGGTGAGTTAAGAGAAAAGATGCCTCAAAAACTTGTTGATCAATTAATTAACGATAAAGAGATCGTGGTAACTGATGAAGAACTAATTGAAAAACTAGTTGGTAAACAAAGTATTGAAAAACGATACGTTTACTTATTGATAAGATTCTAGAACTCGAATATAGATTTCCTCTATTTTAAAATAAACAAGATCCATTTATCACAACACTGTCTATAAATACTCATAAATTCCAAACTTTAAAACATTGTTTCAAAATATAAAGTGATTAACCGATTCATAGTAACGCCGCCGCCGGGATTTGAACCCGGGTCACGGGCTTTCCGCATCTCAACGAACTTTGACTCGACAGGCCCGCATACTAAACCGGGCTATACTACGGCGGCTTATCTAGATATGTATTATTTATTTATAATGGGTTTTTATCTATTTCTTCACTTGAGATTAATTTAATTACTCGAGATTAGAGTGAGTGTTGTGAAACCTAGTTTATTCTGGAATATTTTTAATGCTGATGAGAAATTGATTAAATGCAATATTTGTGAGAGAAACTGTACGATAAAACCAGGTATGACTGGTTTCTGTGGAAACTATTTGAATGTAAATGGAGAACTATATAATATTGGATATGGATTAATAAGTGCTATTGAACCCAGACCTATTGAGATAAAACCATTATTCCACTATTATCCCGGCAGCTGGTCTCTAACTTTTAGTAGCTGGAGCTGTAATTTCAAATGTCCTTGGTGTCAAAACTATCATTTAAGTATGGTTAAACCTCGTGAAGAATACTCGTTGAAACTAGAACCAAGAGATCTGGTTTTTAAAGCAATTGAGTATGAACAAGATGGTTTATGTGCGAGTTTTAACGAACCATGTATACAACCCGAATTCTTAATAGATGTAGGTTATGAAGCACGTAATTATAAACTATATTTATCAATCGTTACAAATGGATATATGACTAAGAGTGTTTTAGAAAAACTGATCGAAGCAGGATATACTGGTTTCAGTATAGATATAAAAGGATGTCCGGAAACTTATAGAAAATACCTCGGTGCAAACCCGGAGATTATATATAGAAATGCTAAATACATTATAGATAACAGCTGTCACGTTGAAATGGTTTATCTAGTTATACCTCGTGTAAACGATTGGGAAGATTGTTACAAATGGATTATTGAAAAACACGTTGAATACCTAGGTTTAGAAACACCTTTACACATCAATAGATACTATCCTGCTTATAGATTTAATGAACCACCAACACCTATTGATAAATTAATTGAAATACGCGATTACGCTAAAAGAGAGGGTTTAGAATACGTTTACATAGGTAATACTATTTATGAAGAATACCAGGATACGGTTTGTCCAAAATGTGGTAAAGTATTGATAACTAGACGTGGATATAGTTTAGTCGACTACAGACTCACGAGTGAAAACAAGTGTCCGAAATGTGGACATAAAATACCAATATTTGGTGAACCAAGATTAAAGTATAAATAGTTAAACACAGTAGAATGGTTTCTCATTAGTATTTAAAATATTTGATTCAATCTTCATTTTCAATCTAAGTTCAACATATTTATCCTCAGGGCTGAAACGAGGAGGATGAGGTACTATTAACTCGCCACCACACTTGGGGCAAATATCTTGTCTTAAAGTATATCTATTACATTTAACACATTTTCTCATAATCCACTTCATTCTCAAACACGCTCGTATTTAAACTCAATGTTTAATTCAATAGATTTCTTAGAAATATAATCTATTATCTCTCCGAGAGTTTTCTCTAATTCTCTATACTCGTATCCATAGAGTTCTAAAACATATCTCGGAGAACCAAGTACGTATATTCTATGTTTCACATTACTATACTTATTAACAATATCGCTAATACTCAACAATACTTTCCTAATTCTATCAACACCATCTCTTTCAAAACACCTTAATGTAAGAATTACACGAATCTTTACTGTTTCTATACGTATGTGTTTTCTAGCTTCTTCTAGTAATGGAATACACCATTCTTGAGAAACGTTTGCTTCAGTTAATGCACTACATTCTTTAATCAACAACTCTTCGAGACCTAGATATGGGTTACCATAGTGTTCTTCGAGCTTCCACACTACTTCTCGATAAGCTTCTTCAATACTCTTACCGATCTTGCTAGCTGTTAACTCAATTATTTTAGATGCTTTCAAATACTGTTTCCACCACAGCATTTTCCTCTTCTTCTCGTTATCAGGTACCTTCTTGAGAGATACGTCTACTGTTTTTCTAACATGATCAACTCTAATTACTTTAACAATAATCTTCTGGTTCTCACGTATAATTTCACGAATATTTTTAACCCATTTAGAAGCTACTTCACTCCATGGTAGATAAGCTCTGAGATCATTGAATTCATCTAGTGTTACGTAAGCACCATAATCAAATATTTCTCTAACAGTAGCTACAACGTATTCTCCCACATCTGGTAGTTCTCTACGAGGTATAGGCATATCAAACACCTTTCAAAATAATTATTAATTGAATAAAATATAGCTATAACTCTACTTTATATAAAGCAACGAATAGACTTATTTGAAAACTATATACATCTCTATCAACTCTATATAGTGGAGTAACTGTTGCATTAACTAGTTTGAAGTAAATAGGTTTAGAAATATCTCTATTCAAAAACCTTTCACCATATAATCTATTGTATACACTATTAAATACATCGATATTCAAACTATCCAAACCATTAACAATCAATTTAACCAACACAGTATCCATAGTTTTAAACGACCAGCCTAGTGGATATTCATGTGGATATCTTAAACCACGCGAAGTTAAATAATCACTTTGGTTAAAACCAGCTTTACGAGAATACTCTAATATTCTAGCTATATCGCCGTGAACTTGATAAGTAACTTCAGCCGCACGACCCGGTTGAACAGTTGGAAATACAATAGCTTCACCCAGATCAGCAGTTCTCCTCTCACCAGTTACAGTTAAATCTATGCTAATAACTTCAGATACTATAACATATACATCTATATCAGAGTTATTACCAACTATTTTCTTAATCAACTGGTAAGCAGTATGTTCATCACTCAACATAATCCATGAATAAACTCTCCATCCATACTCATCTCCACTAGCATCAGCTAAAGTTAACGCTCCGGGACCTAGAACTCCTAAAACCCAGTAACTGTATTTCCAGTAACATATAATCAATTTATTTTTCTCAACATCTTTGATTAAACTAAGCGTATTGATGAAACCACTTTCGTTAACAACTATTTTACGAACAAGCTCTCTAGGAATATCAACGATATTTACTAAAGGCGAATACCTAGATACAGCGTATGAAGGTATAGTGGATGAAACAATTGAACCTATTACTAACCATATCGCTATTATTGAATAAATTATTTTCAAACGACCAACTCCAGATCTATATATAGTTGAGCTAATCGTTACTATCGATAATGAAATATATGGAGCAATAGATACAGCAGCTAAAACAGACAATGGTTGATTAAAATAAGCTGAAATCACGCATACTATGAATGAAGAAACGAGAGCGAAATTTAGAAATCTCATTCCAGTATCTTGTAGAATACGGCTTCTAATAATCATTATTAAAGCCGGTAGAGATAGTAAACTGATTATACCGTAATCAAATAAAGGATTATATATAGCTCTATATTCTTCCATCAAACCAGGGTATTGATAGTAACTACCGATTATTAACGAAAAGTAGAGAGATAGTAGAAATACGGAGATCGAGACTATTATACGAAAAGATGTTTGAGAATAAGAACCAATTATTTCTCTAAACAAATTAGTCAAGTATATGAATATCAACGTAAACATTAACGATAAGTAGGAAAATACGTGAAAAATTGTAATATACATGTAGTTTAACAATAAGTTTAGAGGTAGTGTTGTTGCTAAAAACAATAAACCAAGGTACAGATGTGTTTTAAATAGAATATTTCTAAACAATAGTGTTGAAAGAAATAAACTGTATAGTAGTATTAACAACCATCCATCAGACCATGTAAACCAAAGAATAGAACCAATAATAGTTGCTAAAATCAATAACTTACTATTATTGTATACAAATCCTCTATGCATTAATATTAGAACAATGTAGAAAAATGGCAGTAAAGTATATGCACCATAGATATTGTATTTAAACCAGTAGTTAAAACAAGGTGTTACCGATACGAGTAGTGATGAAAAACCTGCAACAATTTCACTACCTGTTATTAAACGAGTGATATAGTATATGGTTATCAACAATAATACACTCATTAATATAGTCCATAAACCTAGTTCAATATTCATTAAAGCTATTAAAAAATTGAATACAATAGGTGATTGAAGTAGATTACGACCAGTGAAGTATCGTAGAGAGTAATCTATTACTCTAAAATTACCTGATCTAATGCTTTTAACAACATATATGTGAAACCATGAAGACAGTTCATCATAAACATCTCTACTATTTATGAAAAGATATCCTAAACAAATATGAATAATTATTGAAACAATTAAAATAACCAGTCCGAAAACACTTGTTTTCTTAAAACTATTCATAAACAACACCTTTAAAAGATAGATACTATTATTTTCCAATAAATGAATTTGAGGAATAAAATTATTTTCTAAAAACATAATATGTAATTTAGAGTGGTTGAAATGAAGATTAAAAAAGAGCGTTTCGCGAATTTAATAGAATACGGATACTTTACTGATAAAACGATTTCCCTACTGTTAATCATTGTTTCATTAACTCTCGTTATAATCATAGCGGCATGGCCCACTACAATTATTGATTACTTAGAAAATCCAAGTATTGCTGGTCAATATAGTTTAGGAGTATCTATTTTAACAACAACTTTAATACTATTATCGAGTATTGTAGCGTTTCTAATACCATATTTTACACCATTATTTAAAACACGTAGTTTTAGAGAAATACGAGATACTAGAACTAAAAATCTATATCTTTTCTCAACAGCTGCTCTATTGTCAACAGCGATAATTGTTTACTTATTAGCTGCTTTAACAACCATATAGTATTTCAACTACTCTCTATAGTTTCAACAATATATGGTTTAACAATTAAATCAACACAGTCGTTTAAATAAAGCTTTATACACGTTAAAGGATCTAGTTTAACGATATCGTTTTTCATAAAAACTCTATTATCTACACTACATTTCCTTCTAAAAACCACGTATATATCATCATCAACACCTATGTAGAAGTTTGTTAAAAATACTTTGTAGAAATATATAAGTTTTTCAACAATACTATAGAGATCTGTATCAACACTATCCACGGGTTTAATAGAGTTTAAAATATTTTTAACAAGTCTCATTCTAACGAGTAGATCAGCGTCTCTCATAATATTCTTAATAATTTCGTTAAAATACTTCTGAACTTCAGTGTTTTCAGTTGATATTTCTCTGAAAGCATTTACTAAATAATTCCTATACTCGTTTATCTTAATACGAGATATATCAATTAACGAAGTAGAGTTTATTTCATCTCTTAGTATTCTAAGAAATAGATCGTACATTTCTAACACCAAAATCTTTTAAATCAATAATTCTAACTAGATTCTTTAAAGCAAGATTTATTGCTAAAAAACTATCGATATATATTGC
>Ga0105162_1001089_pt1 | contig 16211 bp, 20 predicted proteins | sample JNZ201metaG_FD_81532 | JGI IMG/M metagenome (GOLD analysis project Ga0105162, IMG submission 81532) | Hot spring microbial communities from Jinze hot spring, China to study Microbial Dark Matter (Phase II) - JNZ 20120812A | ecosystem: Environmental > Aquatic > Thermal springs > Hot (42-90C) >...
ACCTCCATTACCACCATAATTGCTCCAACCGCGAGCAGTTATTAGAGTTAATCTAATGTATTCTCCATCTAATGGTCTACCTCCAATTATATCCCATTTCAACCTAACTTCAATAGTATTGGAATCTAGGTTAACAGCTAGTATTCCGTATGTACCATCATCTCCAGCGACATAGATATGGTTCCAATTAGTATCCAGGAGTTGGAATATAGCACCCCAATTGTTCGTAGATTCGTTTAGATAATGAATTATTGATCTAAGTCCTTGACCACTATATCTAGAGTCTGCTAAATTTATAACTAATTGATACTCCCATCTAGCTAAATCACTTGTTTTAGTATCCGATTCTCCAGCAAACCATTCAACACCAGAACCCGGAGTTCTATCTCTATCAATAGCTAATGCTATAAAAGTAGCTCCATTATCTCCAATATTGAACCCTGCCATCGAATTGAATTTAAATAGTAAGTAAATGTAATCAATATCACCAGTTACTCTAAATTCTACTAAATCTACTCCAGGATCCGGGCTTGCGAAATCAGTTCTCTCATCTCCAGCAGCATCTCTCCATATCCACTCGCCTTCACTATAACTATAAGTGTTATCGTCAACAGGCAGTGTCCCCGTCCAATCACTGGGATCTCCATCAACAGTTCTAGTTGCTGCATGAACTACTGGTATTATTGGTATATGAGAGACTATGATTAATAATAGTATTAGAATAGATAGTTTATTATCCAAATAGAATCACCTTTGACGAGAAACCCATCCTAGTTTAATTTCTTGTTTAATTTTCTATAAAAGTTTTTCTCTATAGTAAAATAATGGTTCTTTAAATAATTATTTAAATAATTCAACTAGTCTAGTTGAAAAGATGTTTTTATTTAAATAAATCAATTTTAAATATATATGAATAACTTATAGAATCCTGAATCTAGGTAAAGGTGGTTTATCTTATGAACAATGAATTTAAAATCAACATCGTAGACATTGTTATTCCAGAGAAATCCAACGTAATCATTGGTAGAAGTCATTTTATAAAAACAATCGAAGACATATATGAAGCTCTCGTAACAAGTGTTCCCGGTATTAAATTCGGATTAGCTTTTAATGAAGCTAGTGGTAAGAGACTTGTTAGATGGGATGGTAATGATGATGAATTGATTAAACAAGCAATAGATTCTGCTTTAAAAATAGGTGCTGGACACGTATTCGTACTATATATTAGAAACGCTTGGCCAATAAATATTCTAAACACTATTAAACATATTCAAGAAGTTGTTGAAATATATGTTGCTACATCTAATCCAGTTCAAGTAATTGTTGCTGAAACAAATCAAGGTAGAGCTATTATCGGAGTTGTTGATGGATACACACCACTCGGTGTTGAGAAAGATGATGATAAGAAAGAGAGATATGATTTTCTTAGAAAAATTGGTTATAAAAAATAGTGAAACTATTGTTTTTTAACACATTCTCTAAACTTCTCCATTACTCTTTCAAAAAACTCTTTATCAAACTCATCTAGTATAAAACCATTAACATCACTATTTATTTTCAACAATAGATAGTATTGATTAGTAATTAATTCTAGTAAAACAATATAACACTCGTGTTCATCGATCTCTTCATCTTCATATAGAACTCTCTTAGAGTATTTCTTTAGAAAATCATATAGTCTCCAAGCACTATAACCTGTTACATATCCTTTTTCTAGAATCTCTTCTACAATACTTTGATCAAATTCTTTCAACAATCTATTAAGAGTATTCTTGTCAACAGACATGTTATTAACCAATTCTAGTAATCAACATTACTCTCACTAAGTGTTTCAATAATTTCAGCATATACAGTATCCTGTGTTATTTTAACAACTCTAGCTTTAACAGTAGAACCTAGACTAGCATTATATACAATAACTTTCCTACCACGATAGTTTACCAAACCTCTTCCTTTCTCATCAACTTCATTGATCGAAACAGTTATTACATCACCTGTTTTCAAATCAAATGAATCAGTATTGTATTGTGGGTAAATACTATATCTCTGGATTTCACTAGTATATGGATTCCAAGAATGTTGTTTACGTCTTCTCAATCTAGTCACAAATACATCCCTTTTAACAATACAAACATGTTCTCAACTATTATTAAGAAACACGTATCTTAAAAATATTACTTAATTAAATACTCTATTAGTTTAAAGGTGTTTGAAATGACACGATACCCCGATTTCCTAAGACATATTGTAAACCCAATACTATCTAAATACATAGTTAGTAGAAAGAATTTAACACAAGTAATCGATGAGATAAGGAGATTATTAATAGATGCTGAAGATAAGTATAGATTCAGCGTTTTCGGAGGTAATCCTGAGAAACTAGTTGATTATTTCAAAAGCGATGATTTTAGAATAATGTATAGATTGTTTAATTCAATAAATAGTTTAGATATATTGAGAGAAATACTTGAAACAACTAGAGAAAAACACGTTGATCTACCTGAATTAGTTAAAGTAATCGATGAATTAATCAATAAAATTGAGAAAGAAGTTTCGAAAGGGAAGTAGTGTATGAATAAGAAAGGTATTATATGGTTTGATTGTGATGGTGTTTTAACAGATCAGGAGAGTAGTTGGAACTATCTCCATAAATACTTTGGATCCAGTTGTAACTATTTGTTTTCACAAATGTATAAAAAAGGCTATATAGACTACTTAGACTGGATGAAAATAGATATAGCGCTAATGATCAATAGTTACGGTAAATTAATTGAGAGAAAAGATTTAGAAAATATATTGAATAATATAAAGATAAGAGAAAGTGCGTATAGAGTTTTCAACATTCTTCGAAAACACTTTATAATAGGTATTATTAGCAGTGGTGTAGACATACTAGTACGTAGAGTATGTAGTGAATTAAATAGCGATATCTGTCTATACAATGAACTCCGTTTTATAGATAATATACTAGTTCCTGGAGGTATTGCAAACGTTCCGTTGAAGGAAAAACCAGTTATTATAAAGAATTATTCTGAAAAACTAGGTTTTACACTAGATAAAACAGTATACATCGGTGATAGTGAATGGGATATAGATGTTTTCAAAATAGTTGGTTTACCAATAGCTATAAAACCATGTAATAACGCTTGTGAATACGCTAAATACGTTGTAAACGATCTTGATGAAATAATTGATATAATCTATAGTTATTTTGAATTAAATAATTGATTCAACTCTCAATCTCTAGAAATACTTCATTATTCTTAACTCTATCAACAATATCTCTAATAATACTTGGATTAATTGTTTCAACAATAAGCTCAACATATACTCTACCTAGTTCTTTTCGTGTTTTAAATCTATCTATATTAATATCGATCAATCTACATCCATATTCATTTAAAACACTGATTAATTTATTGAAAACACTTATATCGTCTTTAACAAATCCTTTAATAATAAATAATCTATTATTCAATTCTTTCTGAACAATAATATCTCTCAGTATAAGTGGATCTATATTACCACCTGTAATAACGCCTACAACGGGTTCACTATGTATTGAAACACTATTAGATAGTAAAGATGCTAATGGTAGAGCACCAGCTCCTTCAACAATAGTTTTAAGATTATTTAACGAGAAATATATTGCATCAACAATATCTTTCTCCTCAACAAGCACGATATCGTCAACATATTTCTCAATTATCCTAGAAGCTATTTCACCAGGTTTCTTAACGAGAACAGCATCTGCTATTGATGGTTTAATAATTGTTTCTCCACTTTTTTTCTTAATATAATTATAAGTTTTAGGACAATTCTTAGGTTCAATACCGATAATTTTTACTCCAGGTTTCCTCTTTTTAAAAACAATTGATAATCCAGATATTAATCCACCACCACCTACTGGTACTAAAACGTATTTAGGATCAACTATTTCTAATATTTCATGAGCAATAGTTGCTTGACCTGAAATAGTATCTATATCTTCATATGAATGTATGAATTCGTAATTCATTCTACTAGCTATTTCAAATGCTTTCTCGTAAGCATTATCTAAGTAATCACCGTGAATTAAAACCTCTGCTCCTAGTTTTCTAATACTATTTATTTTGAATAAACTAGCTGTTTTAGGCATTACAATAATAGCTTTAACACCATATAATCTAGATGCGTAAGCAACACCTAATCCATGATTACCACTAGTAGCTGCTACAACACCGTTCAAACCAATAGTATTCTTCAACTTATGTATTTTGTAAACAGCACCTCTAATTTTAAAAGCTCCAGTTAACTGTAGATTCTCTAGTTTCAAATACGTTTTATAACCAAAAATATTGTCTAAAAAAATATTGTTTAACAAAGGTGTTTTAACAACACGATTCTCAAGAATAGATAATGCTTCAATACTACGTCTATATATTTCATCAACAAATTCATCAAAACTAGACAAAACTACACTCCCACCGTGTTAAAATAAACACACTGAACAATTAAAAACTATCATCCCAAAAATCCCGGACAAATCAAGGAGTATATTTGAATCAATAGTTGAATCAATGTCGTTGTTTTTTGATCTAGTTTTTCCATATATTGATATTTGTTTAATAAAATTATACAATTCATTAGAAAATCCTTTGGAGTGGGATGATTTTATAACCTATAACTACGTTAAAACTTTTGATCAGATCTTCATCAAATCCATGAATTTTCCACATAGAACGATCAGGGTAAAACATAAAAACCAGACTCAACATAAAAAACTATAGCAGACAATTGAAAAACAAAGAACAGAATACAACACAAAGAATTGAAAGTTTGATCAATGATTTACTGAGAATATAACGTAGAGAATTGGAATGGTTTTATAATACCTTTTTCTCTTAGTTTAATTATTTTTCTGGATAATTCTTCTTGTTTAATCCATTCGCCATATACTTTACCCATACCGATGTATTTTATTACTCTTTGTTTAAACCATTCAGGTATTTCACTTGGTTTCACGTATCCTAAAGGTGTACCTGGTAATGGAATGAATGAGTGGAGGCGTATTCTAGAACCTTGAGAAACTAGTTTTTCAATAACATTTAGTGTATCAACTAAGTCGTCGAGTGTTTCACCAGGTAAACCTATTATGAAATCAACAATTGGTTTAAAACCATGTTTAATGATTAATTCAACAGCGTTTAATACATCTTCAACACTATGTTTTCTAGATATTTCTTTAAGTAATCTATTACTACCGCTTTGAGCACCAATAATTATCTCTCTATTACACACATATTTCTTAATAATCTTTAAAACATCATCATCAATATAATCAGGTCTAACTTCACTCGGAAAAGTACCGAAGAATATTCTAGCACTATATTTAGAAGCGAGAACATATAGTTTACTCAACAATTCATCTATAGAACTATAGTTCACTCTACCAGGTGTTGAAGAACCATATGATAGAGAATTCGGAGAAATAAATCTAATATCTCTAATACCTTCATCAATCATCAATTTAACATAATAAACTATTTTCTCCACAGACCTATGTCTCATAGAGAAACCATGTAAATAAGATACTTGACAATACTTACAACCATATACACAACCACGAGTTATCTCAATTGGATTAAACAAATACCTCCAGTATGGAAAAGGATGGTATTCATCGAGATTAACCGGTTTCCTAAAACCAGTATATTGAATCCTATCATCATCAAATTTAAATACAATACCTTTAACACTAAGTGGATCGAGATTATCAACTAAAGACTCTATGAATTCACGAACAGATTCCTCACCTTCACCTATGAAAACATAGTCGAAACCGAGAGATTCAATACATCCAACAGGGTCTCCAGTAGCGTGAGGACCTCCAACAATTGTTATACATTTCTTCATATGAGCATATTTATTAACTTCGAGAATCAAATTTAAGAAATCGCTATCTGTTAAAAAAGTTGTTAATAAACTAAATCCCACTATACATTTACTATATTTATTTGAAACATAATCAATTACTCTAAACAAAACATTTCTATCTTCAACTAAGTAAACATCATTTCCTTTAATTAAATCTATTGAAGCTATCAATGGATTTAAACTATACTTAACTCTCTTATCATAATATAAAACAGTAGCTACAGTAGACATTATAACACCATTTCATCAACGAGAGTTTTTCAATGTAAAAGCTTATCTATGACTATTTCTATTCAATAAGATTGGATTATATTAGATTAATATAAACCATATGGTGTACGTAAATGGGTAATATAAATCTAACACCTGAAGAAATAGAGTACTTTAGTAGAAAAGTTAAATTAAGAATCCTGCATGAAGATAAAGATATTGTTCTCATGACAGCACCTAATGAAGAACAATTAGTAGATATAATACGTGATCTAATAAGCGAGAAACCGATGAATCTACGCGAAATACATACAATACTATCTGGAATAGCTAGTGAAGATAAGATTAGAAGAGCATTAACAATACTCGTTGAAAGAGGTTTAGCTATTATGAGTAATAATGGTAAATACAGTGCTAGTATTGAGTGAAATAACTCGTTTTCTCATTAATTAAATCGATTAAATATAGAAAAACTTCTCGAAAATCTCTAGCAATATATCTAACACCATGTTTTCTAAAAACACTATATCTATAATCACTCCTAGCTAATCCTATGAAAAATACTCCTGTTTTCAAACAACTAACGTAATCCATATAGTAATCTCCAATGAAAACAGTTTCAAATGGTTCAACACCATATTTGTTTAAAACATATTTCAACAACCATGATTTATCAAACAATTCTTCTTCAACACCGTTAAGCAGATCTAGGTCTAGAAACGTAAATATATCGTCAATATAATCGATAATATTGTTAGCGATCAAGTCATTAACTATGTATTGTTTATGACAATACTTACCAGATACTATAACGTTCTTCATATTCATCAAACGAGTATTGTATAGAAAAAACCTAGTATACTCATCAACATAGTTAATTGATTTAGAACTACATAGTTTACTACGCATTTTAATCCAAAAACTCTCGCTATCAATAAATTTAGGCAATATACTTTTCAAATCATCTCTCATAAATCTATTGTAGAAATCAATATATGAAACAGTTTCTACACAGTATTCTCTCAAAGTTTCATTGAATGAATCGTAGAAATCAATAATATTATCGATTAGTGTTAAATCATAATCTAGAATAATTAATTTAATACCATTAGTCAAAATCTACACCAATCAGTTTTCGGGAGATACCGCACAATATACGGTAATCGGCAAATTCATCATCAATACAGTATTAATAGGTACATGAGGTTAATAAAATGAATACTACAGTATACTGTTTCGTAAATGAAGAAGGATTTATTTCATGTTCAAATTCAAGTATACGAAAAGAAAGCGATAGAGTATACGATGTAAACGTAGAAAACGATCGTGAACTATATGTATTCGAAACACCTTTGAATACTAGAGTAATATGTAGTAGTAGTTTTTATCAAACACATATATGGGGAGTAAAACGTTACGAACTATGGGTTTTAAATAAAGGTTTAAATAAATGTTTTGTTTCAACAAATACTCATTTAATCAATATTAGAGAAGGAGTATATATCATTACGAAGAAAAACGATATCGAAGAAATAGATTGGAGAATTATTAAAATACTCGACTATATTAGAATTCTAAATACTCGTGGTGATTGTATTTATTTAATAGATAAAGATATTGGTATTGAAATATTCTTCGAAAATATTGTGAGCGCTGGAGATGTTGAGAAAATATTGAAACACCTATATAATCTATTGTGTATTAAGTACGGTGATGAACAATTAGTTAATAAGTATTTTGAATTATTTTTAAAACAATTAAATAATATATGAGTGTTGATAATTTGAAATACATTGATATGCACTGTCACTGCTATGAAATACCAGTTGATGATTTAATAAAATATCTTAGTGAAACAATAATCGTATGTGTATCTGATGATATTGAATCAAGTATGAAAACTATTGAATTGAGTAGAAAATACAGTATTATACCTTGTATAGGTATTCATCCATGGGAAATCAATTCTAAGAGTTTATCTGAAATAGATAAATTAGTAAAAATACTCGTTGAAGAAAATATAAAATGTCTAGGTGAAATTGGTTTAGATAAAAAATTCCGTGAACATACTTTTGAACACCAGTATAGTTTTCTAAACAATTTAATAAATATTGTTAAAGAATACGATCTAGTTCTCAATCTACACTGTGCTGGTGCTTGGAGAGAAGTATTTGAACTCGTTTATAAGAATAGTATTGATAAAGCATATTTCCACTGGTACACCGGTCCACTAGAACTAGTTGAAGAAATAGTGAATTCAGGGTATTTCATAGGTATTAATCCAGCATGGATTATTCAGGAAAAACATCGTGAAATAATCGATATTGTTCCATTAAATAACATATTGACTGAAAGCGATTCTCCATACAGATATCGAGGTTTAACTATGAATCCGAGTTTAATAGTTAAAACTATTGAATATATTGCTAGTAGAAAAAACACTACAGTTAGTAATGTTTTAAACGTGATCAATAGTAATTTCAATAAATTGTTTAAAACTAGTGTTCAACTATAGCTTCACTCTCTTTCTTAACCACGGGTATGGTTGGAGTACTGCTATAAAATACAGCGATCACTATTCTATTAAATCTATTGAATACAGTTACCTCGTAATTATCTAGTTTAAGATTAATATATCTAGGCATTGAATAACCTAGTTGTTTAACAATAGTTTCTATAACTCTATATATATCAAACGATAAAGCTGTTGCTTCTTTCAAAATATTCAACGGCATATCCATCGGTATAGCGTGATCAACTATTCTCCCATATTCATCTAAAACAATTACTGCAAATCCATTAGTCAATATTTTCACACTCCAATACCTATACTAGAATGTACGAGAATAGTTTTTATAACAGGTAAAACCGGGTATTCTTGTAGTAATTAAACAATATATACTGTAAAAATATATGAAAAACTCTTTAACGAGCAAATATTGTTACATAATATTTCAACTAATGTTCTAAGATAATTTCTACTCTAATAGAATTTATCAATCTAAATATCAATCCCAGTTTCAAACTATTCAATCTCTCCTCTTAGTTTAATGAACACATTCGTTGAATCAAATATAGTAACTGTATTAAATTGTTTTCTAAATCTCAATTAATAAAATTATTGCTCGTTAAAGATCTATTCATTATATTCTACATAGCTATGTTTCAACAATAACTTAACTAAAATCGTATATGCTAATGTATTCACACGTATTTCACTATAATAGGGAATATTTTATAGATAAAATGTTGATGAAAGGTGATTATCTTGACTAAATGCAAGTATTTTATGAACAATATCTGTTACAGTCCATATGCTATTAAAACATTTGGAGAACCAAGTAGTGAACCAGTTAACAATAATTTCTGTTTAACAGATAAACACAGTGAATGCAAATACTATGTTGAAACAAGTTTTGAGAAAGAATCAACAGAGTTATATGAAGCAATTGGTTTGAAAACAACAGTAGACTTCTATACAGTAATACATATGATACCATGTGATCAAACCAGTAACTGTCCTTTCTATAAACTATCGGTTATTAATGAAGAGAAACAATACTGTATTTCACAATGTATTGTTTCAGACAGGTATTTGACGAAAACAGGTATTAGAAAATGTATTAGTAATTGGAAGGATTGCCCGTTCTATAAAATAGGTTTAGAAATAACTAGTTAGATTGAAACAGTATTATCTAAATTACTAGAACCAATAGTTTCATCAATACGTGTTTTTAAACAAACAAACAATAGTTTAACAATACTATCTAGAGAAGGTATTTCAGTAAAAACTATTGGTTCAAACTCGTTTATCAATAATAATGGAAACTCTATATTACTATCAATCACTCTCTTATACAATACTTTAAAACCATACTTCTCTCTAATCAAATCTACAGCATATTCAATAATCTCTCTAATAATACTAGAATACTCATCTGAATTAAGAATAAGGGTAATACGTAGATCCGCTGAACTAGTTTGATAATTACTATTCAAAACTCCTCAACCAATAGTTAATTCAAATACTTTATCAACAAACTATTGTTTAAAAGATATAGGATTTATTGTGGAAAACAATGTTCAATATCTTTAACATCAATACTCAATTCTTCAGTAGTTGTTTTGAAAAACACACCTTTCTGAGAAACACATACAGTTAAATTAAAAGTAGTCTCTTTTTCAACAAATTCTATTAAAAGAACACGACCAGCTCCTCTAGAATAAACTATTCTAGTAAGCTCGGGGAAGAGCTTATTTATCAACTTAATAAAACTAGTGTATTTAACGAGCATGTTTTCTATATCGTTCTCTATTTCAGCTAAGAATATTACAGTTTCACCGAAACGAGGATTAGCAATAATCCTCTTCAGTAATCTATGAATTGGAATATTACTGCTCAATATATATATTGAACGATAATCTTTTACATAAATTAATAATTCAAGAGGATTATTTCTAGTTTCGTAGAAGAAGATTCTAGTATAGTAACTACCAGTACTTTGATTTTCAACAATGTATTTGAATAGAATTGGAAATGTAACTATTCTACGAGGTATGAATATGTATTTCCAATTAACAGTACTCTTATTTAAATAATTATTTAAATTAACTAATCCGTTTTCAAATAAATATATTTGAAAACCACCTGCATTCAAATACGTTATTTTACTCATTAAAATCTCCTGTATAGAGGGAGTCGATTAATTATAATACAGTATTTCTAACCTTACTTATTAATTAATTTAATAAAACCAGTTTTTAACAATATTACTGAACCAATTAATATAACTGAGTAATAGGATATTGTTCTTGATATGAGAACTATTTCAGGATTTAATACAATTGATAAACCATATTCAACAGCTATAGAACCGCCTGGTGTTGGAATAGCACCTAGTGATAATGAGTAGAAGAAGGCTTGAAAAGATCTAAAATATTGTTTCAAAACAAACATAGTGTTAAGTGTATTGGATGAAATAGATAGCGATATTAATGTTATAGTGAATGAACTAGTAGAGTACATTGCTAACGATAATAATACTATAAGTATTTTATCTCTCAGCTTAATCTTATCGACTATTTCTCTAAAACTAGCGCCGAATTCCGAATAACCTTTACTTATATATACGTATTTATCGATAAACTTGTTTCTAACAAATCTATTAATTCTCGATACTATTGTTTGTTTACTATTCGAACTCTGTATATTCTTAAATATACTATACACTAGTAGCCAAGTAGTTAAAGATAGTATACTAACTATGATCACTGGTATTGTATAGGGTAGTTCGATCACTGATAGAGTAATAGCTATAATGTTCACGATAATTATATCATATATTACCTCATAAATTGTTAGAGCAAGATATCTAGAAAAACTACTCCCTGTTTTAACATGTATATAGTAAGCTCTAGCTGGTTCACCCCCGATCGCTGATGGTGTTAGATATGCAAATAAACCTCCTAGTAATCTAGCGTAGAAATAGTTTTTAAAAGATAATGTTCTACTCTCACCATCAAGTACTTTATGTATTGCTCTCAATCTAATAGCTGATAAAGACCATGCTATTAGTTCGATAAATACGGCTAACAATAGTGTAGAAGTATTCACTTTGAATAATACAGTATAGCTTCTAGTTATAATAGAATACATTATGATAACAGTAGTAACGATCAATATTGTTAAGAATATTGTTTTCCGATTTAGCTTAACAATACTCATACTGAAAATACCATTAAATCTATTTTGAACAATAGTTTTATAAACCAATATTTGTATTTAAATCCTGTAAAATTAATAATTCAAATAATAGATTATTAAGAAATACGGTGTATGGAGATGAGTTTTTAGCTATAGTGAAGAACAATTAGAATCTCTACGTGTTGATAAAAAACAATTAAGTGAGATCATTAAATTTCTTAAGAAATGGAAAGCTCCTGCAACTGTATTGCTTAGCTTATACATACCACCAAGTAGACCCGTTAGCGATGTATTAAATCTACTTAGACAAGAACTAGCTATAACCGATAATATAAAGTTAAAAACAACTAAAACAACAGTTCAGAGAGCTTTAACAGCAGCAATAGAGAGATTATCTAAAATACCTAAAGTACCTGATAATGGATTAGTTCTATTTTGTGGAGAAGATATGAATACGGGTGAATTCATTTGTTTAATGCTAATTCCACCGGAACCGGTTCCAGTATATTTCTATAGAACTGATAAGTTTTTCCACACAGAGTTTTTAGAAGAAATGATTAGTGAAACTAATATTATTGGTTTAGTTATTATAGAGAGAGATGCTGCAACGATAGGTTTACTTAAAGGTAATAGATTAGAGATCGTTGACGAACTAGAAGGCTATGTACCCGGTAAACACCATCGTGGCGGTCAGAGTCAGAGACGTTTCGACCGTATTATTGAACAAATGGTTGAAGAATTTTATAAGAAAGTAGGTGAAAGAGTTAATGAAGTATTTCTACCTTTACTTGAACAGAATAAGTTGAAAGGTATTTTAATAGGTGGTCCTGCTTACAGTAAATATGATTTCGTAGAGAAAGATTACATAGACTATAGGTTGAAGAAAATAATATTACCGAAACTAGTTGACGTCTCTTATCAGGGTTTTAACGGCTTACGTGAAATGATCATGAAAGCTGAAGATGTATTGAAAGAACAAGAATACGTAGAATGTGTTAAAACTATTGAAGAATTCAAACTACATCTAGCTAAAGACGATGGTTTAGCAATATATGGTGAAGAAGAAGTTAAGAAAGCGCTTGAAATAGGTGCTTTAAAAACGTTGATCATTAGTGAAAACCGTGAAGATGTTAGTAATTGGATAGATCTATCTAAAAAACATGGAGCAATCCCTGTTATTGTAAACAATGAATTACCTGAAAACGAATGGTTAATTAAAACATTCAATGGAATAGCCGGTATTCTTAGATATAGACTTAGTTATTGAAAATTATTGAAACAGTTAAATACTTTTTTGAAACAATATTTTATTTAGATTTAAATCTCTGTTCTCTAAATGGTGTTTGAACATGAATATTAGTAGAAAACACTCTCTACTCAGACTAATAGTGAACGCTGGATTAGAAGAAGAATTCATTGAATGGTTGAAACAACATGGTTATAAAGACCTATACGGCAGACTCGACGATATTCCAATTGAAATAATTGAGAAATTTGTAAATGATAAGAAACTATTTTATGAAGAAGATGTTGATAAAGAACTATTGATTGAAATAAATAATCTGAATTATTATGATGAAATCGATAAGAAGCAGAAGAATCGTAAATAAATTTTATTGAAAACTATTTAGCCGGGAGTGACCCGTCCTACGCTCATCCCAATCCCGGGCGACACGGGAGTGTCTCGTAGGCTCCGGGGTTCAATAAATATATTTAATAATATGAGATTATATAGTTTACTACCTTTATAGATAATTATACGGATTCGATCACAAAAAACTTAAAAATTAGAACGTATAATAATATTCTTTAGAGAATCATACTTGTTTTAGGTGGAGTATATGAAAGCAGTAGACCCTGTTATTGCTACGTTAATATTGATTGCTATAGCTGTTATAGCTGGAGTGTTCGTATTAAGACAATTCCTATCTATGGCTGGTGGTGCAACTTCACAACAATATTTACAAATTGTAGACTTATATATAACTAGAAGAGAAACCGCTCCCGGTAAATTCAGTATAGATATAACTATTGGTGTTAAAAACTCAGGTGATAAGAGAATTACTGTAGATTCTATAATAGTACCTGATGCTCAATGGAATGTAACTAAATTAAATATCAATCTAAACCCTGGTGAAACCTGGCAGGGTTCATTCAATGTTCTAGTTGACCAACCCTATATTGTAGACAATATTGATTGGCATAACTTATGGAGAAAGGGTACTGAACACGTAGTTATTGTAAGATACTATGTAGTAGGAGATCCACAGTATCGTGAAATATCTCAGAAAGGAATGGTTGTCTAAAGCATTTAATATAATATAATCTTTTTTTACTCTATTAATTTCTTATTCTACAATTGTTTAACAAATGGTTTTAATAATTTCCTCAATATTTTTAAAAGATCATATAGTTTTCTACGTATTAGAATAATCACAGTTAGAACTATAGTAAATGGTATCACTACACTATAGTAATACGATAGATCAAATCCAGCTATCTTACTATACTTAGCAATAGATGCTTCACCACTCTTTAAAATTAATTCTTCAGATAAGTTTCTAAGAATCTCTATATCTCTACTAGTTATATTTCTATAGAGAGAGTTTATCATTATAGTAAATCTAGCTAGTTCTAATCCTTTTTCAGTATAATACTTATTTCTCCAAGAAGATAAAACACCATTTAAATATCCACCTCTATAGTAGAGAACTTCAGCACTATAGATTATTAAACCACTAGGATCCTCGATATAAAATCTCTCTTTATTATATACAGTCATATTCTGCCACCATAAACACAGCTCCCATATATGTATAGTAGGGTGTGCTGAAAACTCAATATAGATATCTATATATTTACCTGTTTCAATAACACCTCTATAAACATGGATTCTATGTAGAGAACCTAGTGTTGCTTCTATTTCACGTTCTCTACCATAGTATTCAAGACTAATACCTCTATATATTCTCGGTACAAATAATTCTTTCAAACCACTCGATGTATCAAATAAAAGAACTGGTCCATTAAATGTATGAATAAATATGTAATTCGTTCTATGATAAGAAACGGTTGAAACCGGAATAGCTAGAGGGATCAGAAATAGTATTGGAATTAAAAATATTAACGATTTATTTAAATAATCTCTATGATTAGTATCGGGTTTTTTTCTAGATAATAGTTTTACATTACAAGCAATGCGATCCAGTATTTTAATAACGATATATACTATTGGTAAAACCATTACAATCTCGGGAGTATAGTGGAATATCTTATAACCAATCTCTAAACCATATAAACTTGTGAAGTAGAATACCATTGTCAATCTAATGACATTTGATAGAAACATTAGAGTGAGAAATAGGGTAATACCAATTAAACTAGCTAGTATTTTTCTAAAATAATCTTTCTCACCATTAAAACTAACTAATATGATCAATGGTGATATAGCTATGACACTAAATAATCCAATAATACCACTACATACTGGTGCAATATTGAATTGAACAATTTCATTACCGTGATCAACGTTTACAATGATAAATCCACTAGATTCAACAACATTTATCGGAATTCTAAGTAATTTAGAAAACGGTACTACCATGTTGAGTAAATGCCTCGTTAATATTGCTGAAACATGGTATGTTAAGAGATTTGGTATTGGAACAGCTATTAGTAAAGAAGGTATCATTATCGTTAATTTACGTAGATCGTTGAATCTGCTGAACAATATAGTGATCGAGTGTACTAGTAGTATAAAACCAAGTATTATCATTTGATCAGCGTATTCCTCGCTCATCGGCGAATAGAATATTAGAAATGAACCTATTAAAAACAATATGAGATATGTAAAGTATTTTCTATGAAAGTAACCATAATCTATCCCATTTACTATATTGATGTATATAAGCATTAGAACTAGTGGAGTAATTAATAAATAACTGTATAATTCAAGTGTAGCATAGGAATACCATAACACGACTACGTGGTAAAATATTGTAAAATATATGATAAGTATTAATAGTATTATCAAAAATGGTTTATTAAGTAATACTTGTTTAATAATGTAATCCATGTATATCACTGAATATATTCATAATAGTTTTATTTCATAAAATAAATTTATTGAAATAATTGAATTGATAAGAATATTTGTCATAATATATGGGTTTAAAAAACTATTGTATTTATATAACGATTAGGTTTGTAAATCAATAGAATGAGAATATAGAGAAAAAAAGTTTGTTGAAAATAAAGAGTTTACACAACCATTGTTTTCTGTGAAATAGACTGTACATTAACTGTTCCTAGTACTACGTAGTATACTGTAACTGTGTGTTCAGAACCTGTATCCCAGTATGTACCTACTCTTTCAAATAAT